>Ga0180437_10000177_pt1 | contig 133384 bp, 92 predicted proteins | sample SS_ome_4_FD_132410 | JGI IMG/M metagenome (GOLD analysis project Ga0180437, IMG submission 132410) | Hypersaline lake sediment archaeal communities from the Salton Sea, California, USA - SS_3_D_1 metaG | ecosystem: Environmental > Aquatic > Non-marine Saline and Alkaline > Hypersaline >...
TGATTGAATCAGTCGATCATTCATATTATCCTCCTTTTAATCTTACTGCTTATTAAGCAGTAAGATTATATCGCAAAAAAAAAGGAATGTCAAGTTTTGATCATAAATTTGTCTCAGACCCCTTCCGTGACGATTAATTTACGAAAAAAGGTGCCAGGCACCAGGCAAATAAAACGAGCATTCGCCGTCGCCCGAAGACAATTGAAAATAATCTATCTGTGTTTTCTGTGTATTCTGTGGGCTCTATTTTCATAGCAATTCAAAATTAAATATTTATAAATCTTTAACTTTTGAAAACCTTTCATATTAAACCTTTGAAAAAAAAAGATTAAAGTATTATAAATCTTAAAAAAAAAATCTGGAAATTATGTTATTATTTTACTTGGTAAACATCATGTCAAAAATTTTATCAAGAGGAAAAAAAATGAAGAAAAAAATGTTTTTTATTATTCTTTGCTTATCAGGAATTTTGATTTTTTTAAACACTCCTTTAAAGGCTTCCATTTATTATGTGACCACAACCGAAGACCAGGTAGATGGGTCGCTTCGGCAGGCTATCTCTTTTGCCAACAGTAACAGCGAAGACGACACCATTCACCTGCCTGCCGGGACCTATCTTCTGAGTGGAAAAGGGAATGAGGATGCCAATGCTGGTGGGGACATTGATATCAACACCTCCGATAAAATGACCATTATCGGGGATAATGCAAAAACCACCATTATTGACGGCGACCAGGTGGATCGTGTCTTTCATATTTTGAATGGTACGGTTTCTATTTCCGGTGTAACCATACAAAATGGCAGGAGCTTTCGACCAACAGAATATTTTAGTCGCAACCAGGATGGGGGGGGTATCTATAATAGTGGGAACCTTACGCTGACCAATTGCATAATAACTCAGAATCGTATCGGCATACAATCTTCTTACAGCAACCATGGTGACGGTGGTGGAATCTACAATACCGGGACACTTACCATTACAGGTTGTACGATCAGCTATAATCGGGCTGGTGACGGCCGCAATATTATATACATCAGTTCTAGTGGTCACGCCGGGGGGATATATAATAGGGGTATTCTTACCATGACCAACAGCAGCATCTGCAATAATAAAAGCGGTTCCCATGGAGGGTGCAGGGACGGTGGAATAGCAGGAGACGGCGGAGGTATCTACAACCAAGAAGAGGGAGAGGCGATCCTTACGAAATGTGTTATCTCCGATAATTCTACCGGCTATGGCGGCAATGCTGCCAGATATGGCGGTAGTGGTGGTTACGGTGGTGGAATATACAACCAGGGCGCTCTAAGTTTAAATAGCTGCCTCATAAATAATAATATCACTGGCAATGGAGGTAATGGAGGGGGGGATTTTATTGGTGGGCCCGGGTGGGGCGGATCTGGCGGCGGCATTTTCAATATAGGGGAAAAACAAACCACCCTTACCAACTGCACCATCAGCAATAATTCAACCGGAAATGGTGGGGACAGTGATTGTGAGCACTTTGGCGGAGGTTCCGGTGGTTACGGCGGCGGGATTTATAACAACAGCACATTGACTCTTATCAGTTGCACTATCTGTAACAATTCCACTGGTGAGGGAGGAGAGGATGGCAGCCGAAATGAATCCGAACCTGCCACTGGAGGCTTCGGCGGCGGAATTCGCAATTCCAATTCTAGCGGTACTGTAAATATACAAAATACCATTGTCGGAAACAACCAGGTGGCTTTTGAAGGCGAAGGCCCGGATTGCTCCGGTACCTTCAACTCCCAGGGGTATAACCTCGTAAAAAATGTAAAAAACTGCATCCTCATTGGTGACTTAACGGGAAACATTACCGGCATTGATCCCCTGCTGGCACCCCTGGCAGACAATGGTGGACCTACCCGCACCCATGCGCTGCAAATAAATAGTCCTGCTGTCGATGCCGGAACCAGTGCCGGAATCTCTGTGGATCAAAGAGGATATGCACGACCGAAAGATATACCCGGCATTACAAATGTAAACGACGGTGCCGATATCGGTGCATATGAACTCTCAACCCCCTATTCTATATCCGGCAGAATCACCTGTGATAATATCGGTCTTCCCGGTGTTAACCTCACTTTTTCCAATGGCGCAGGAACGACCTGCACTGACGCCAATGGAGACTACTCCCACCCTGTAGAACCCGGATGGTCCGGTACAGTCACACCATCAAAGGAGGACTATACCTTTACCCCTTCCAGTAGAAGTTACTCCCATGTGGCTGCTGCTTTCATCCACCAGGACTATACGGCAAGTCCTTTTGACGTAACTGTAACCATCATGCATCCGGAGGATGGAGCCACCGTTTCCGGTACAGTCACAATCGCGGCAGCCGTGTCCTCCAATGCCCGGGGTGCCGGCATCCAGGCGGTCACCAAAGTGGAATTTTATATCGACAGCACCCTATTGGGAGAGGTCACCTCCTCCCTGTTCCAATGCGACTGGGATACCGGTCTTTCCGGCAACGGCGAGCATACCATCAAAGCAAAAGCCTACAATGCAGCCCATCAGAGCGGGGAAGATGAAATTACTGTGAATGTAAGCAATACCCCTTGTATTTCGGTCAGTCGCTCTTTATTAAATTTCAGGGAACTCACCGGCGGTGTCTGCACATACCAACAAGAATTTACTATCACCAACAGCGGCAGCGGCGTTTTAAACTGGACAATCCATAAGGATAGAGACTGGTTGAACTGCACTCCCACCTCGGGCACCAATTCAGCAGTTATCATCGTTTCAGTATCCAGCAGCAGCGACCGTAGACCCGGCACCTATACCGGTACAATCACCATTGAGTCCCCGGATGCAGACAATTCGCCTCAAACAGTAACGGTAAACCTGACAGTTTCCAGGGGCAGTATTAGTCAGCCTCCCTTTGGAAGTTTCGATACTCCCATTGCCAACACCACCGTAATGAGCAGTGTCCCTTTTACCGGCTGGGTATTGGATGACATCCATATCGTTAATGTCAAAATTTACAGGGAGCCTGTAAACGGGGAAGGGAATGGACTGGTTTACATAGGAAAAGCCCTATTTGTAGAGGGTGCCAGACCGGATATCGAACAGCAATACCCGGACCATCCCGATAATTACAAAGCCGGTTGGGGATACATGATGTTAACCAACTTCCTCCCTGGGGGGGGGAACGGTTATTTTACCTTCCATGTAAAGGCCACTGATTGCGAAGAACAAACGGTTACACTGGGTACGAAGACCGTTTATTGTGACAATCAAAGTGCAGTTAAACCCTTTGGGACCATTGACACACCGCCGCAAGGAGGGACCGCATCGGGAAGCGATTTTGTTAATTTCGGATGGGTACTGACGCCCCTGCCCAATACCATTCCAAAAGACGGTTCGACCATCAACGTATGGGTGGATGGGGTACCTCTTGGAAACCCGGTCTACAACAAGTACAGGAGCGACATTGCCGATTTTTTTCCCGAATATAATAACAGCGACGGTGCCGTGGGTTATTACTACCTGGACACCACAAAATATGAAGACGGTGTGCATACCATTGCCTGGTCTGCAGCGGATGATGCAGGAAATGTCGATGGTATTGGCAGCCGGTATTTTACTATCATGAATCCGGGAACCTCAGCAGCCAATAAAAAGGCCGGGGTGTTCAATGTTCAACGTTCGATGTTCACGGTTAATGACTTTCAACCTGTTTGGATTAAAAAAGGCTTTAATCCGGATGCCGAACCTATTGTGGTTTATCCGGATGACGAGGGTATCATAACGATAAAAATCAAAGAATTGGAACGCCTGGAAATCCATTTCTTTGACCCAACATTGAACGTTGAACCTCGAACATTGAACACTTCATGGCTTCCCATCGGCTCTACCCTTGACAGCGAAAGAGGTATCTTTTACTGGCAGCCGGGTGTTGGATTTTTCGGTGAATACGGGCTTCTCTTTATAGAAAAAGGACCCGGTGAAGAATTTTTCAAAAGAAATATAAAATTATCGATTGTACCGAAATTTAAAAAAAACCATAGGAAAAAATGAAGGCAAATAAAACGGAAATTGCCAATGAAAGAAAAATATAATGGAGGCCCTGCAATGAGAGCAAATCTTGTTTTAGTTACTATTTTTTTTACAGGTATATGTTTGTCTTTTGCATCTACTATAGAACAAAAGAGACAGACGATAAATATAAAAGGATCGGGTTTAGGCATTAAAACCCAGGATATATCACCCTTCGTTGGAGTGATACCGGATATGAATTTCGGGACATTCCCCCTGTACTTTATCACCAATAAAGGACAGGTAAATAAAAAGGCAATGTTCTATGCAAAAGCATCCAGATATACACTGTGGTTAACAAAAGAGGGGTTGGTCTTTGATAGTATTAGAGGACAGGGTGAAAAAGCGACCCTTCCTCACTCACCTCATCCAACACAGTCTTCAACGATTCATCGCAATGTTTCAAGACTTTTTTTCCTTAATGCCAATACAAATCCAGAGATAGTCCCGGTAAAAAAGACAACACACAGGATTAACTATTTTATAGGAAATGATAAATCCAAATGGCACTGCGATGTTCTAACTTCACAAGCTGTTTTGTATAAAAAACTCTACAAAAATATCGATTTAAAGATATATGGAATCGAAAAAGAAATCGAGTACGATTGGATTGTAAAACCAGGTGGAAATCCCCATGACATACGGTTCCAATATAAAAATGTGAAAAGCACCCGTCTGGATGAAGAAGGTAACCTTTTAATAGAGACCGATTTCAGTGAATTCATACATAAACGCCCGGTTGTTTATCAGTTTATTGATAATGAAAAAATTAAGGTTGAAGCCAAATTTAAAAAAAACAATATCAGTGAAAATACCTATCAGTTTGAAGTGGGAGGGTACGATAAAAATTGTGAATTAATTATAGATCCTGTGATTTTGGTATACTCTACCTACCTGGGGGGCAGCGATGAGGATTACGGTAGAGGAATCGCAGTGGACAGCAGCGGGTATGTATATGTGACCGGAAGTACTTACAGCACAGATTTTCCAACCCTGAATCATTATCAGATGGATCAAAAGGTTCTTGATGTCTTTGTTACAAAGATCGATCCGACCCAGAACGGTACCTCAAGTCTCATCTATTCCACCTACCTGGGGGGAAATGGGGCTGACTGGGGCAATGGGATAACCGTTGACAGCAAAGGAAATGTATATGTGGCCGGGTCTACATACAGCACTACTTTTCCAGTCTTGAATCAATACCAGGGCAATCAATCAAATCAAGATGGCTTTGTAACAAAGCTGGACACAACCCAAAAAGGTATTTCCAGTCTCATTTATTCCACCTACCTTGGGGGAAATAGCGTTGATGAGTGCAATGGGGTAGCAATAGACAGCAGTGGATATATATATGTGGCTGGGACCACCCAGAGTACGGATTTTCCAACCTTGAATCCATATCAAATAGACCCTGGGGACGGGTACAGCGATGTCTTTGTAACAAAACTGGATACGACCCAAACCGGGGGTTCCAGTCTTATTTATTCCACCCTTTTGGGTGGGCACAGCGTTGATAAGTGCAAGGGAATCGCAGTGGACAGCAGCGGGAATGCTTATGTGACTGGGCTTACACATAGTACGGATTTCCCCACTCTGAATCCATATCAGACATCTCTAGGATACGGCGATTATAGTGCTTTTGTTACAAGGCTGGATACCACACGGACAGGCGTCTCATGTCTCATCTATTCCACTTACCTGGGAGGGAAAAATGGTGACGTAGGCAATGGAATCGCAGTGGACAACAGCGGGAATGCTTATGTGACTGGATATACATACAGTACAGATTTTCCAATTATGAATCCATACCAGGTATACCCTGGAGACGACTCCAGTAATGCCTTTGTAATAAAGATAGATACAACTAAAACAGGCGCATCAAGTCTCACCTATTCCACCTACCTGGGGGGGGAGTCGATTGACCACGCCAATGGGATAGCAGTAGACACCAGCGGTTATGTATATGTGACCGGATATACAGGGAGTACAGATTTTCCGATTCTGGATCAGTATCAGACATATCAAGGAGGAAATAAGGATGCTTTTGTGACAAAGATAGATACAACACGGAACGGTGTCTCTAGCATCATCTATTCCACCTACCTGGGTGGAAGAGGTTCGGATGATGGAGGAGGGATAATAGTGGACAGCAGCGGATATGTTTATGTAACCGGAACCACATCAAGTACAGACTTTCCGACCCTGAACCCATTCCAGGCAACATATCAAGGAACTTACAGTGATACCTTTGTGACAAAACTGATAACCTCTACCATATTTTTACCTACTGTGACCACGACAGCCGTATCTTCCATTACTGCAACTTCCGCTTCCATCAGTGGGAATGTAACTTCTGACGGGGGTGCAGTGGTAACAGCCAGGGGAGTATGCTGGAGCACATCTCCAAATCCCACCATTTCAAATCACTCTACAAATGATGGCACAGGGATGGGAGCTTTTACCAGTTCATTAACAGGATTAACACCAGGAACAACCTATTATGTAAGGGCATACGCCACCAATGCAGCAGGGACCGCCTACGGCAATGAAGTCACGTTTACCACCTCCCCGCTCACAATATTTGTTTCAATTACAAACCCGCAGGATGGAGCAGGGGTTTCAGGAGACGTTATTATCAAAGCAGAAGCATCTTCTTCAGAATTAGTGACAAAAGTAGAATTTTCCATTGATGGGGCCCTGGTTAAGGAGGATACGAGAGCGCCTTATCAATATAGGTGGGAAACCACCCATTTTTCAAACGGAAATCATACCATTGCAGCCAGGGCATATGATTCATCCGGGCAAACCGCTCAGCATGAAATTACAGTGGCAGTAAACAATTCCACATCGCCTCCCCATATCGAGTTAGGCAGGGATCGTTTAAACTTCGGTGCCATCATCGGGGGACCACAGACCGGTTCCCAGACTTTTTCGATTGGCAACAGCGGCGGAGGCAGCCTGAATTGGACTGTTTCTGTATCTGATAATTGGATACAGGCAGTACCTTTAGGCGGTACGGGGAACATGATGGTTACCGTATCCGTCGATGTTACCGGTCTTGCCTCAGGTATGCACGGTGGTACCATTATGATTGCAGACCCCAATGCCGATAACTCCCCCGCATCAGTCAATATTTACCTGGAAGTAAAAGAACCTTCAGAAAATCAGCCCCCTTTTGGCGTTTTTTCAAGTCCCCTCAACAATTCAACTGTAAGAAGCAGCATTGCAGTTACAGGGTGGGTTCTGGATGACATTGGTATTGAAAGCGTAAAAATATACCGTGAAGATAGTGAAGGTCTTATCTATGTCGGAGATACACTCTTTGTAGAAGGTGCAAGACCTGATATTGAAAGTGAATATCCAACCTACCCCTTCAGCTATAGAGGCGGATGGGGATATATGATGCTCACCAATTTCTTACCTGATGGAGGAAACGGAACCTTCAAAATCCATGCCATTGCAACAGACATGGGAGGGCACCAGGTTACCCTGGGAACAAAAACCATTATTTGTGATAATGCCAATGCAGTCAAACCATTTGGTGCCATCGATACCCCTACCCAGGGTGGGACTGCATCCGGGAGTGATTATGTCAATTTTGGCTGGGCACTGACGCCACTGCCAAATACAATTCCTATTGATGGCTCCACTCTCCAGGTATGGGTGGATGGTGTTTCATTGGGTCACCCGATTTATAACCAGTACCGAGAAGATATAGCCACATTGTTTCCCAATTACAGTAACAGTAACGGTGCAGTGGGTTACTTCCATTTAGATACCACCCTGTATGGAAATGGTGTGCATACCATTGCCTGGTCTGCAGAGGATGACGCAGGAAATGCCGATGGTATTGGGAGCCGTTACTTTTCTATCCTTAACTCAGAAACAACTGCCGCCAGTCAGAAGGCTGCGGTGTTCAATGTTCAACCTTCAATGTTCAATGTTAATCCGGGTCGAACTCCTGTTAATGACTATCCCCCTGTTTGGATTAAAACAGGCTATAATCCAAATGCCGAACCTTTTGTGATTTATCCGGATGACGAGGGTATCATAACGATTGAAATAAAAGAATTGGAACGCCTTGAAATCCATCTCTTTGAGCCAACGTTGAACGTTGAACCTCGAACATTGAACACTTCATGGCTTCCCATCGGCTCTACCCTGGACAGAGAAAGAGGTGTTTTCTGCTGGCAGCCAGGGCCCGGTTTCATTGGGGATTACTGTTTTGTTTTTATCAGGAAAGAACAAAATGGTGAAATATCCCAGATAAATTTAAATGTAAGGATTAACCCGATATTCGTGAAACCTGGAACAGGGGAATCGCAACATTGAATAAATTTATTTCTAAGTTTTTTAAATAACAAAGGAGAAAAGAATGACGAGAAACAGAGGAGTTGTTAAATCACTATTAATAGGGTTATTGCTTGTTGTCTCAACCAGTGTTTCATTGTACACTGCAATACCGGAAGAGGAACGGGCCGCTTTAATCGCTCTATACAATGCAACCAATGGCGATAATTGGGAAAATAACAGTGGCTGGAAGACCCCACCACTACATACAGATGGCTTTGCTATGCCCGGAACTGAAGAGGATTGGTATGGAATTATAGTTTCAGAAGACCACGTGGAATATGTATCCATGAATTCAAATTCCCTGGAAGGAAGTATTCCTCCTGAAATTGGAAACCTAGAAAACTTAATATGGCTTTCTTTGGATTATAATGAATTATCCGGTACTATTCCTACAGAGTTAGGGAACCTGACGAAATTATCTCGTCTCTATTTGAATGATAATCAATTGACCGGTAGTATTCCTGGAGAATTATTTGATTTAAATACTATCCTTCGATTAAGTAGTAACAAATTGACCGGCGAGCTTCCTTTAAATTTAATAAATTTTAAAGGCATAATGAATATAAATTACAATGGTCTTTACACGAATAATCCTGACATACGAATTTTTCTAAATGAGAAAAATAAAGGTTGGGAAGATACCCAGACCATTGCTCCAGCCAATGTTTCCGCATTAACTGCCTCTACTTCATCGATAAAAATATCATGGAATCCAATCCTTTACCAGGATGACACCGGGGGTTATGAGATTTATTTCAGTACGACCTCAGGAGGTCCCTGGCTCTATGCAGGTAGCACCGAAAACAAATCAACATCATATTACACCGTATCCGGGCTAAATCCCGCAACAAAGTATTTCTTCCGGGTAAGAACAATAACCCATTCTCATACAAATAATGCGAGTGAAGTTATCAGTGAATACAGTAATGAAGTTTCTGCTACCACTGATACAATGATTCTATCATGTGTCATATCCGTTCAATCTACGCCATCTAAAGGTGCTACAATTGATGTAACGCCAATCGATAATAATGGCCGAGGCAATGGTATAACTCAATTTACCAGGATTTACTATAAAGGAACAACCGTCACTTTAACGGCCCCGGAAACTTATAATGGTAAAAATTTTTTAAAATGGACTGTCGATGGCATAGATAATATCGAGAGAATATTAGAAATAACTGTTTATGATAATATTGCGATTACTGCCGTTTATGGTCAAGCAAATGTTGATATTACTGTAACCACTACGGAAGACAACGTTCCCGGTTCGCTGCGGGAGGCAATAACAAAAGCCAATGCCAATAATAAGGATACGACGATTATCTTGCCAGCAGGAACTTATTATCTATATGGGGCTGATAATGAAGATAACAACCAGAGTGGTGACCTGGATATTTATACCAGTCAAAAAATCACCATTACTGGGGAAGGTATTGAAACAACCGTTATCGATGGGAGTCGACTTGACCGGGTATTACATATTATAACAGGGTCTGTCTCTATCACAGGTGTTAAAATCCAAAACGGCAAAACCAGCGATGGTCAGAAATATGGAGAAGATGGTGAAGATGGGGGTGGAATCCACAACAGTGGTGATTTAAGTCTAACCAACTGCTTAATTGATAATAATAAGTGCGGCATAGGCTATTGGGGTGCTGTATTACTATCCGGTACCGTATGCCCCGGTAGAGGTGGTTATGGTGGAGGCGTTTATAACAGCGGTTCGCTAACCCTAATAGGGTGTAATATCAGAAACAATTCAGCTGGTGATTGTGGTGGAGCAATTGACCTCTGCTCCATACCCAATGGCGGCCATGGCGGCGGCATCTTCAATAGCCTTACAGGGATCCAGGTGCTAAAAAACTGTACGATTAGCAATAATACCAGTGGTTCTGGCTATGACGGTGGATGGGATCATGATGTGGACAACAATGGAGGGGATGGCGGAGGGATATACAACGAGGGAATACAGGAACTCATTGACTGCACCATCAATTCCAATGCTACGAACATTGGGGGATGCGGTTCCTACTCCGGCGGCGATGAAGGAAGGAGCGGCCACGGTGGTGGAATTTACAACGGCGGGGAATCCTCCCTCAAAAACTGTATTATCAGGTATAACACCACTGGCGACAGAGTTCAATACTATTACTGTATGTACCAAAACTCCGAAGGTGACGGCGGTGCTATCTACAACAGCGGCACACTCCATCTCACCAATTGTACGGTCAGTAATAATAACACCGGGGCCGGCGGCAGTGGGGGGGGAATATACCATTCCCTGGGTACACTGACTCTTACCAACTGTTCCATCAACAACAATACTACCGGCAATGGCCTGGAAAGAAGAAATGGAGGAGACGGGGGAGGCATCTTCAACGGGGAAACTCTCATCCTCACTAACTGCACAATTAGCGGCAACAATACCGGATATGGCGGCGATAGCAATTGGGCCAGTGGTGGAAATGGAGGCAGTGGCGGTGGTATTTATAATAACAATACAATGACTGTCACTAACTGCACCATCTATAATAATACCACGGGCAGCGGCGGAGTTGGAGATGATGATCCAGAAGACGAAGACGGTATCGCAGGTTACGGCGGTGGTATTTACAATGATAATGGCACGACAAATATAAAAAATACGATTATTGCTAATAACCAGGTAGCAGAAGGCGGTGAAGGACCGGATTGCCGGGGAACTTTAAATTCAAAGGGTTACAACCTTATTGAAGATACCACTCACTGTACGATTAGTGGAACTCTCTACGGGAACATAACTGGAATCGATCCTTTACTGGGTCCCCTCTCGGATAATGGAGGCCCCACCCTATCTCATATTTTGTTACCAGGCAGCCCTGCTATAGATGCGGGGGACAGCACCGGGATCCCAACGGATCAGCGAGGATATCATAGACCGGTTGATATCCCTGGTATTACCAATGTAAGTGACGGCTCCGACATAGGAGCCTATGAATATGATTCACCAAGCCTGGTATACTACACCATTTCAGGAAAAATCACTTATAATGGACTCGGTTTCGCCGGTGTTACACTTACTTTTTCAAACAACGGTGGTGCCACAACAACAAATGAGAGCGGATATTACTCTCAGCAGGTTCTGTCCGGCTGGTCCGGGATTGTTACGCCATCAAAAAATGGATATATATTTTCTCCTTCCTCCAGGGAATATACTGCTGTAGCTGCAAACCAAACAGGTCAAGACTACACAGCGGCAAAAATGATTCCTTCTGAGATTTCGCTCAGCCGAACTCAACTAAACTTCGGTGCATCACGTTCCGGGAATCACACCAGTTTACAAACCTTTCTAATAAGAAACAGCGGCAGTGGAATTTTAAACTGGACAATTAGCGATAATTCAGAGTGGCTAAGCTGCTCACCTGAAACCGGAAGCGGGGACGGTGAAGTCTCTGTCTTTGTAGATGCAACCGAACTCTCTGCGGGAACCTATACAGGGTCTATTACAGTTTCCGATCCGGATGCATCAAACTCTCCACAAACAGTCAATGTCACATTGCACGTTTATAATTCAACAACGTCTCCTTTTGGGAGTTTTGATACCCCCATCCAGGGCTCGACTGTTATGGGCAGCGTCCCTTTTACCGGCTGGGTACTGGATGATATTGAAACGCAAAGCGTTCAACTTTTCAGGAAAAATGGAAATTCAATGGTTTATATTGGAGACGCTCTATTTGTAGAAGGGGCCAGACCGGATGTGGAACTGGCATATCCGGGATATCCCAATAATCATAAAGCCGGTTGGGGATATATGATGCTCACCAATTTTTTAACCAATGGAGGAAACGGAACCTTTAACATCCATGCAATCGCTACAGACCTGGAGGGTAATCAAATCACATTGGGCACAAAGACCATTATTTGCAACAATGCCAATGCAGTCAAACCCTTTGGTGCTATCGATACCCCTGCCCAGGGAGGTACAGCATCTGGAAGTGATTATGTCAATTTTGGCTGGGCACTGACGCCTTTGCCCAATACAATTCCCATTGCTGGTTCCACTATCCAGGTATGGGTGGATGGTCTTTCGTTGGGTAATCCAATTTATAACCAGTATCGAGAAGACATAGCAACATTGTTTCCCAATTACAATAACAGTAACGGTGCAGTTGGTTATTTTTATTTGGACACGACACAATACGAAAATGGTGTGCATACCATTGCCTGGTCTGCAGAGGATGATGTGGGAAATAAAGATGGCATCGGCAGTCGATATTTTACTATACAGAACTTAGCCGAGCGCACAGCGCAAAGCGCAGAGCATAGTGACAACCTCGCAAGGTTTCACGATCTTTCAAAAATACCGATCGAGTATTCGGAACCTATTGGCGTTATAAAAGGATTTAATAGGAATGGTGTACCTTTAAAGAGCTATCCTGATGGTAATGGAAATATAATAATTGAAATCCGGGAATTGGAACGTATTGAGGTGCGATTATTTCCGGTGGGGACAGGTGAGCTTGACCACCTGTTATCATGCACTGGCTTCCAGGTGATAGGCGGTCAACTGAAACCTCTTCCCATCGGCTCTACCCTGGACAGGGAACGAGGTATCTTTTATTGGCACCCGGGTGTGGGATTTTTCGGTGAATACTGGTTTCTCTTTATAGAGAAAAGACCAGGTGGAGATTTTTTTAAAAGAAATATAAAAGTATCGATTGCAACGAAATTAAAAAAAACCATAGAAAAAAATGAAAGGTAAATAAACGGAAAATGCCAATGAAAGAAAAATATAATGGAGGCCCTTCAATGAGAGCAAATATGTAAATTGAATGGTTTAAATGCAAATCTAAAGTAAAGGAGTAAAGAATGAGTAAAAAAATAAAACGTTCTTTAGCCTTTTTTATGGTAGTACTAATTGTGATTTTTTCCGGGGCCCTTTTTTCGGAGAATCTTGATGTAATTAAAGTAGGACAATGGGGCAGTGGGAATTACAAAGATGTTTTTGTAAAGGGAAACTATGCTTTCTGTGCGGCCTATGAACCAGGGCTGGTTATTCTCGATATCAGCAATTCAAAATCGCCTCAATTGGTGAGTGTTTGTAAAACTCCTGGAGACGCTCGAGGGGTTTTTGTTTGCGGTAATTATGCCTACGTGGCAGACGGTCCCAAAGGGCTGCAATTGATTGATGTTTCCACTCTGTCTAATCCTAGCCTGAAGGGTTACCATTATACGCAAAAAGATGCAAACACATTAGCTGTCAGCGGCAATTACGCATATGTAACAGATAAAGAAAGCCTGTATATAATAGACATAGCCAATCCCACTACCCTTATTCAAATGGGATACCTCAAGATAGGATCTAATATAAAAGCAATTTCGGTGAGCGGCAATTACGCTTATATTGCGGACAATTCCACCATGAAGATCATTGATATAACAAATCCCTCCTCTCCTGTTGAGATTGGGAATTATACGAATGCTTACTTGTTTGAAGACATTTTTATTAGTGGGAATTATGCTTTCGTAGTGTACCGGAATGTAGTGGGGCTTAAAACAGGATTTGAAGTAATTGATGTTTCTCTCCCTTCAGCTCCAACTTCTGTCTCGATAGCCGAGTTTGAAAGTCCTACTGATATTATGAATATTCATGTGGTGGGGAACTATGCGTATTTGTCGGTTTCTTGTAGTTATGTTACCAATACTTCCAGTGGGCAGAAAACCTACCTTTATGTGATGAATATATTAGACATATCCAAGCCTACAAAGGTGGGCAGCGTTTCGTATTCCATGGGCTCGCCCTACCCAAACAATTTGTTTGCTGTCGATAACCAGATTTACATGTCGACCTCACAGGGGTTATTAGTATTCGACGCATCTAATCCAACATCTCCCCAATTGGCCGGATCCTATGAGACATCATATGGATATGATGTCGAAGTAAAGGGAAATTATGCTTATTTGGCAGGTGGAATTGCAGGTATAATAATACTAAATATTTCAAATCCTGCATGTCCCTCAATGGCTGGAAAATATAACACCGATGGGTTAGTTAAAGACATTTATCTGGAAGGTAAATACCTATATGCTGCGGATACAGAGGGTCTCCTCATACTGGATGTAAATAACCCAACAATTCCTGTTTTGGTGACTTGTTATGATGAATATGGGGAAGTCGAAGATGTATTTGTGAGTGGGAATCATGTATTCTTCAGCACCTTGATTCCTTCTAAGCTCCGAATCCTGGACAACTCAGACCCAACCAATCCGTTAGAAGTGGGAGAGTATACTCCATTAATGCCTATACGTGATATTTTCGTTAAAGGTGACTACGCCTATTTGGCAGAAAATGACTATCAAGGTATAGGAGAAGTGACAATCCTGGATGTATCAAATCCGGCAACGCCATCCAAAATATCCAACTATTGGTCATCTCCTTTATCCATCTACGTCGCGAATAATTTTGCCTATGTGGCCGGTTATGGCGGCTTAAAGATTCTCGATGTATCAAATCCAGTCTCTCCTTCTTTTGTTGGGAGCTTTTATACTTCTCCCTCAATAGATATCTATTTGAATGGGAAGTATATATATACAGCCAATAGAGAGTACGGTCTACAGATAATAGATGTATCCACTCCTTCAAATCCCTTATATGCTGCTAATTACGATACCACAGGATTTACTTCCACAGTTTTTGCAGATGGAGATTCTATTTTCTTATCTGATGGGAACAGCGGCCTATTTTACATTCTTCGCCTGGTGGATGTCTCATCAGTTCCTCGAATTAATACAGATCGTTCCCTGCTCAATTTCACTTCCTTCAAAGACGGAACTGCTGCGGCTCAAACGTTTTTGGTTTCCAATTCGGGCGGAGGTACACTCCAATGGTCTGCATCTGTAGATAAACCCTGGCTGGCTTGCTCCCCGTCCTTCGGCACAGGTAATGGTGAAATTAATGTTTCGATAAATACTTCTGGACTTTCGCCGGGAACCCATTCCGGGACGGTTACTGTATCGGACAATGCAGCGATCAATGCCTCGGTAGATGTTGAAGTGTTATTAAAGATTTATAGCACCGAACAAAAATCAGTCCCTTTTGGCATCTTTTCCACACCTGTGGACGGAAGTACTGTCAGCAGCAGTGTCCCTTTTTCAGGATGGGTGCTGGATGACATTGGTGTTCAAAGTGTTCAACTTTTTAGAGAGTACGGTCATTCACTGGTTTACATCGGGGATGCTGTATTTGTAGAAGGTGCCCGGCCGGATGTAGAACAGGCATACCCGGGGTATCCCAATAACCATAAAGCCGGATGGGGATATATGTTGCTTACCAATTTTTTACCCAATGGAGGAAACGGAACCTTTAACATCCATGCAATCGCAACAGACCTGGAGGGTAATCAAATCACATTGGGCACAAAGACCATTATTTGTGATAACGCCAATGCGGTTAAACCCTTTGGTGCCATCGATACCCCAGCCCAGGGAGGAACTGCTTCCGGGAGTGATTATGTCAATTTTGGCTGGACACTGACGCCTTTGCCTAATACGATTCCGATTGATGGCTCAACTCTCCAGGTATGGGTGGATGGTATTCCTTTGGGAAATCCTGTCTATAATCAATACAGGAAAGATATTGCGACATTATTCCCGGACTACAATAACAGTAACGGTGCAGTCGGTTATTTTTATTTGGGCACGACAAAGTACGAAAATGGTGTGCATACTATTGCCTGGTCTGCAGAGGACGACGCGGGAAATAAGGATGGCATCGGCAGTCGATATTTTACTATACAGAACTTAGCCGAACGCACAGCGCAAAGCGCAGAGCGTAGTGACAACCTCGCAAGGTTTCACGACCTTTCAAAAATACCGATTGATTATTCGGAACCTGTTGATGTAATAAGAGGGTTTAATAGGAATGGTGTACCTTTAAAGAGCTATCCTGATGGCAATGGAAATATAACGCTTGAAATCCGGGAATTGGAACGTATTGAGGTGCGATTATTTCCAGTGGGGACAGGTGGGCTTGCCCAACAGTTATCATGCATTGGCTTCCAGGTGATAGGCGGTCAATTGAGACCTCTTCCCATCGGCTCTACGCTAGATAGGGGAAGGGGTGTTTTTTATTGGCAGCCCGGGCCTGGTTATTTGGGAAAATATCACCTGGTTTTTGTTGAAGAGGATAAACAACAGAATAAGAGACAAAAACAAGTATGGGTGACTATTAGACCCAAATTATCAATGATTCAGGAGCGCGGCCTGAGATTATAGTGATAAAAAGAGGTTATCAATGATAAATAGTCTTTTTAGAGTTTATTTGTTCGTTTTTGTGTTATGTTCAGTAATCAACCTGAATGGAGCTATCATTACAGTCACTACCACTGTAGATAAGGTGCCGGGTTCTTTACGGGAAGCCATTACCATCGCCAATACAAATGGAGAAGATAATGTTATTTTTCTCCCGGCCGGCCGATATATCATTACCGGTGACAGCGAGGAAGACTGCAACCTCTCTGGAGATCTGGATATCAACACCGTAGGGAAATTATATATTATCGGTAATCTCACCGAAACCAGCATCATCGACGGCAATCAATTGGACCGAGTTTATCACATTCTCGCAGGAGAGGTTTTTCTTTGGAACCTGACCATAACCAACGGACTGCCCCCCAGTGGCTGGGGATACCATTCGGGCGAACCCGAAGGAGGTGGAATTCACAATTCAGGCCGGTTGACCCTCGAAAATTGCCTCATTACAGGCAACGCATCGGGCGCACGGGGTGTCTCCCTGGACGATGGAGTTCGGGGCGCACACGGAGGTGGCATCTTCAACAAGGGAGTGCTGTTTATCTATCGCAGCACCATTGAGAACAATCAGACGGCCGACGGTTTTTGTGGCGGCATTTTGGAAGCCATTGGGGGAAATGGCGCCGGCATCTATAACGACGGAGAAATGATCCTCATTAGTAGTACAATCCGTAATAATACGACCGGATCGGCTAATGGAATGGGCTACGGTGGCGATGGGGGCGGCATTGCCAACAGCGGGGAAATGCTGGCCGAGTACTGTACCATTTCAGGTAACCGGACAGGAGACGGGCATGGAGGCGGATGGGATTTCACCTTCAATGGCGCTGGTGACGGCGGCGGTGTATATGTCTTTGGCGGTAATGCTGCACTATTGCACTGCACCATTTCAGGCAACCGTACCGGTGAACCCGTTGGCTTCACCACGGATGAATCGGGATGCGGCGGCGGGCTAGCCGTCGAAAAAGGAGATGTTACTCTGAAAAATTGTACGGTTTGCAATAACTATACCGGCGATAGCGACTACCCATTTCTCGATTACGGCCCCGGTGAGGGAGGTGGGGTTTATACTAACTGGGGCAAAGTTTACCTCCAGAATACCATCTTGGCCGACAATTGGGTGGGTAAAAATGGTAAAGGTCCTGATGGCCACGGCAAAATCGAAAGTAATAATCACAACCTGATCGAAAATCTCGATGAGATAACCCTCATCGGTAATACCGACGCAAACCTCTGTGGTGTTGATCCACATCTGGACTCCCTTAAAGACAATGGGGGGGCTACCATGACCCACGCCCTCTTAGCCAGCAGCCCGGCCATCGATGCAGGTTATACCGACTACGCAGCAGACCAGCGTCTTTTTGACAGGACAAACGCCGGTAACAGCGCGGACATTGGCGCCTATGAGTACGGTAGTACATGCAGCTATGATGTTAATTGTGACACCCAGGTGCTGCTTTTTCGTGCAAACACGACGGGTGTTGGCTCCCAAGACCAATTGTTTCTCGTTACTACTCAGGAAGCAAAAATGGGATGGGAGGTCCAATGGAACGAAAGCAGTAACCTGTTTTCCGTGACCCCCTCTTCTGGCACAGGGTCGACCCAACTTGTGGCCTCAGCTAACACCGAGGGGCTCGAAGTCGGTTCCTATCTCTTGGAGGTCAAGGTTCAACCATCCTATTATTACGGAGGGTTTTATCAAAACCGTCATCTACTCGCATTGATTCAGGTGATCATTAACAACACGACCACAGTTCCCTTTGGCAGTTTTGATACTCCTATCACTAATTCAGTTGTCAGTGGGAGCATTCCTGTATCGGGTTGGGCCCTGGATGATATAGGCGTACAAAGCCTTCAAATTTTTATAGAAAGGGGAAAGTCACAGGTTTATATCGGAGATGCTGTATTCGTGGCTGGGGCCCGGCCTGATATAGAACAGGCATACCCAGAATATCCCAATAACTACAAAGCCGGCTGGGGATATATGATGTTAACCAATTTCCTGCCCAATGGAGGAAATGGTACCTTCAACATTCATGCAATCGCAACAGATATGGAAGGGCACCAGGTCACATTAGGAACAAAAACCATCGTTTGTGATAATGCCAATGCAGTCAAACCCTTTGGTGCAATCGATACACCAGCGCAGGGCGGGACTGCATCGGGGAGTGATTACGTTAACTTTGGTTGGGCACTCACCCCATTGCCCAATACGATTCCCATTGATGGTTCTACTATGCAGGTATGGGTGGATGGCGTTTCATTAGGTAACCCGATTTATAACCAATTCCGAGAAGATATAGCCACATTGTTTCCCAATTACAGTAACAGTAACGGTGCGGTTGGTTACTTCCATTTAGATACCACTCTGTACGAAAATGGTGTGCATACCATTGCCTGGTCTGCAGCGGATGACGCAGGAAATGTCGATGGTATTGGGAGCCGTTACGTTTCTATCCTTAACTCAGAAACAACCGCCGCCAGTAAAAAGGCTGCGGTGTTCAATGTTCAACGTTCAATGTTCAATCTTAATCCAGGTCGAATTCCTGTTAATGATTCTCTCCCTGTTTGGATTAAAAAAGGCTTTAATCCAAATGCCAAACCTGTGGTGGTTTATCCAAATGACGAGGGTATCATAACGATTGAAATCAAAGAATTGGAGCGCCTGGAAATCCATCTCTTTGAGCCAACGTTGAACGTTGAACCTCGAACATTGAGCATTTCCGGACTTCCCATCGGCTCTATTCTGGATAGGGAACGAGGTATCTTTTATTGGCACCCGGGAGTGGGATTTCTCGGTAAATACTGGCTTCTCTTTATAGAAAAAAAACCAGGTGAAGCATTTTTAAAAAGAAATATAAAAGTATCGATTGCACCGAAATTTTTAAATAACCGCAACAAAAAATGAAAGGTAAACAAAACGGAAAGTGCCAATGAGAAAAAAATATAATGGAGGCCCTCCAATGAGAGCAAACCGTGTTTTACTTATTATTTTCTTTACAGGTATATGGTTGTTTTTTGCATCTACAATCGAAGAAAAGAAAAAGAATATAAATATAAACATAAAAGGATCGGATTTCTGCATAAAAACTCAGGATATAACACCTACCATTGGAGTGAGATCGAATCTGAATTTCGGGACGTTCCCCCTCTACCTTATCACCAGCACCAACAATGGAGAAAAAGGGGATGGGCGAAAAATAATTACACCCGAGCAGCTGTATCGGAAATGGAATAAATTCAGTTCAAAAGCTTTAATCGAAGCAGTAAAGGGAGTTGAAACGCTCGCTGCTCCTGTAATTAAAAGTGTAAAAACTGTGCTCGCTCTTTTTACTAATACCTTGTAAAAACTTACAAAAAAAACAAACTTTTTTGCCGTTCCTATTCTCGTCAGCCGGTTGCGTGGCATCTTGGGTTGCGGGTGCCACCCGCTTTTTGCGTAAGCAGAAAAAGGGACATCCCCCATTTTGTACCTTCCAGGTGATTTAGAACAATGCTTAAATTGGATTTTATAAAAAAATAGGAATGAATTTCAATAAATGAGCAAGGAAGTTTTAAAATCTTTGCCAATTTTGCCCGTTTGTGGTATATAAGGGATGGAGAAAAAAATGATTAATAGTCTAACAATAAAGAATTTTAAGTCTATTAAGGACTTAACCATTGATTGCAAACGAATCAACCTGTTTATCGGTGAGCCTAATACCGGCAAATCAAATATACTGGAAGCATTAGGCCTTTTAAGTTGGCTCGCTTATGCGAAAGTTGCTCCTGAACAAATTGATTCCCAGGATAGCTCAAAATTAATCGTTCCTCCTCAACAAAAATATCATCCAAGATTATTCGATTTTATAAGATTTTTAGGTGTTCAAGACCTTTTCCGTGATGGATTGATCGATGATAAAGTAGAAATATTAGTAATGAAAGACAAGGGAATCGGGGTAGAAATGAAGCTCAAGTCAGGCTCTTTTATTATAGAAAAAAAAGCTGAAGAAACCGGCAAAAGATCGAATAAAGATCAAAAGATAATCCAATTGGATTTTAAAGGAGATGTTACCGGGGCACCTCCTTTGATCAAGGACTTTTCCGCAATTAAATTCTACAGGTTTTTAAAACAACAATTCATTTTTCCCTTTAACACATCATCATACCTTTTACCTCCCTCCGGTTCAAATTTATTTTCCCTGGTAATGGGGAATAGAAAGCTGAGAGAAATAATGACCCAATTTTATAGAGAATCCGATTTAACGTTGGTATTAAAACCTCAAAACAGGACATTTGAAATTCAAAACAGGAGAGAAGATTTTGTTTTCAGTTATCCTTATATATCGGTATCCGATACGCTGCAGCGTATTATATTTTATATAATTGCCATGGAGTCCAATGAAAACAGTACCCTTATTTTTGAAGAACCCGAATCCAATGCCTTCCCTTATTTTACCAAATACCTGGGAGAAAGGATTGCAAAATATAACTCCAACCAGTTTTTTATCTCAACTCACAATCCCTATCTTTTATCGTCGATCATGGAGAAAGCAAATAAAGACTCTATGAACGTATTTGTTACTTTTATAGAGGATTTCCAGACGAAAGTTGTACTGCTAAAAAGCGATCAGATTTCAGAAATCCTCGATTCGGACCCATTTTTCAACCTTAATAAGTTTACGGATAGAAGTGGTAAATGATCGTTGTGGAATGTAACGCTGATGAATTGTTCATAGAAAAAATGGGCTTTGGGAAAAAAATAATTCACCATGCCGGCTGCAAAGGAGAAGTATTAAAAAAAGTAAGAAAACAGACAAAGACAAAAGCAATCGGTATTATTGATGAGGACCCAAACAGCGAACATCCGGGGGAATTGAGAAAATATAAGCCCATTGATGAAAAAGGAGCAATCAAATTACTGAAAGCCAGTAATAATAAAGACAAATCTTTGATACAAATTTCCCCGGACCTTGAACATTGGCTATTAAAGCGAGCAAAGGAAAACAAAATAAATCCGAAAGATTTATCGCTTCCTAAAACGGCTAAGGGATTACACAGCTTGACTCGTATAAAAAAAAATCAAAAATTTATCGACTTTTTAAACAGGCTCATCCATTCCGATGGTGAAATAAAGGTAATGAAAGAATGGATTAAGAAGGCTTTAAAATAGGAGTATGGAAGAAAAAAATGCCAAATTTGATTAATTTAGTACCATTCTAGGATAAAATGGTAAGTATGATTGATAGATTTCTGAAAAAGCGCGTGCAAAATGTCATTGAGTAATAAAGGGTCAGAATTATCAGATTAAGCCTAAAAGCCATTTCCAGGCAGGCATTACGTTGATATTTATATCTGCCACAACAAACTCATCATTCTCATCGAAGGTTAATATATACCCTTCCTTCAAATGAGTTCTTTTGGCAGCACTAACAATACCATTAACTTCTCTCTCCCTATTTTCTGCTTCCATCCGGAAAGTCACCTGGATCAGTATGGTTTTGTCGTCCTTAACCGCAACAAAATCACATTCATTACTGTTCGCAAAGTAATGAATTTTATAATCGCGCCTCAATAATTCAATAAATACAATATTTTCAAGAATCCTAGCAGAATCGTCATGGGCTGCCTTCTGGGAGAGAACAGGATCAATAATATAAACTTTTGCAGGATTCCTAACTCTCTGATATTCGGAATCGGAAAACTTCCTGGTCTCATATACAGTTTTGGAATCCAGTAGATGCTGGTAATACTTGAAAAGCAAATCCCTGGAAAAAGGGAAGCTCCCTTTCAATTTTTTGTAAAAAGAGGTCAGGGTAAATTTTGTTGAGAAAGTAGAAAAAATTTTGTTTCTCAGGCTTTTAAGAAGGGGTAAATTGGAGATTTCATATTTTTCCACGAGGTCTTTAAAAAAAATAGCGTCCAGGTATTCCCTAGCAATTTTCTGCTTTTCAAATTCATTGCTGGCAGCAGCAACCTCTGGGAATCCCCCCCATTTTAAATACTCACCGAAATATCCAGCCACCCGAAACCTTTCTTCCGAAGCCAACATAAACTTATTCGGAGTCCATCCTTTTAAGGCGACAAATTCTTTAAAGGAAAAAGGTAATACCTCAATAGTCCATGCTCTACCCCTCAATTGGGTACTAATATTTTCAGGGTAAATTTTAGATGACGACCCAGCAGCAAATACCTCGGCCTGGCTTTTCTCTACTAATCGACGACAAAACTTTTCCCACCCATCCACCACCTGTATCTCATCGAATAGAAAGTAAACTTTTTTTTGAATAAGATCGGGAAAAAGTTCATAAAAGGTCTCCCTTAGAATTTCAAAATCCCCAATTGAAAATCCCTCCAATCGTTCATCTTCAAAATCGATATAAAGAGAGTTCTCCATATTTTCTCTCATTAATTGATAGAGTAAATAGGTTTTACCGCTTCGACGCACCCCATAAAGTACGACTACTTTTTTGATTTTTTCAGGGAGCCTGAAACATTCCCTTTCAACGAATTTACCTGGAATTTTTCTTATAAAATCCCTATTTTCTACAATCACCTGCTTTAAAATGCTTTTATTTATCCTTTTCATAAGGATAAAATACTAATTTTTCGTCCTTTTGTCAAGTACGAATATGGAAATTTTTATCCTTTTTATAAGGACAAAATATCAGGCTTTTGGCAAGAGGATAAGAAGAAAAAGTAACTAAAGTTAAGGAGGCAGTAAAGGTCCGAGCGCCATGTACTTTTTAGTCTAAAAGGTATCGCGCGCCGGTTTTCTGGCGCACCACAACTTTAGGCACTTTAGGCACTTCCTACTTTAGGCACTTTAATTACTTTCTGCCATACTTAGAGCATTGCAAATATCTTCCAATTATTGTATATTACTATTATGAAGAGAGAAGGTGAAATAGAAATAGGAGATCATTTAAAAAAGCTGCTGGCAGAAAAAGAATTACTCGTTCCGTTTATCGGTGCCGGTTTCAGTGTGCCTGCCTGCCCCACCTGGTCAGGGTTTTTAGAGCAATATTTTTTGGGGCTAAAGGAAAATTTCTTGCTGCCCAAAGATGAGAGGTTCTACCTTAAATTAAAGAATAGCAAAGACCCCAACAGGTTTGAGAAAATGGCAGACTGGCTCATAGAAAAATCAGAGAAAGGGGAATTTTACCGCCAGGTATACGCCCAATTCAATAAACCCCTTTTGCCTGAGATGCAGGAAAAGTTCATCCTGCTGCATAAGTCCTTTCCCGGGCTTAAGATTACCACCAACTATGACTGCTTCATCGAGACCAGCAGTTTTCCTGGTTCTCATGTGGAGACCTGCCGGGGCAGCCAGCACACAGAGTGTGAGCGCTTGCTGACCCATTTTAAAGAGAACTCCCTGGTCAAGATTCACGGTGGGGTAAAGGATATGAATTCCATTGTGCTCTCCTCTTCCCACTATGCAGACCTCTACGGCCACCCTACCGGTTTTGATATAAATGCCCCCTTGCCTGCCTTTTTAAAGCGCCTCTTTTGCAATTTTTCCCTGCTTTTTATTGGCTGTTCCCTGGTCTTTGACCGGACCCTGATGATATTAAAAAGTCTGTCCCATACCCGGCCCCACTTTGCCCTGATGCGTAAACCTGGTAAGGGGAAAAAGAAAGAGTGGGTCGATGTGAACCGCCGCCTCTCCAGCCTGAACATTACGCCGGTATGGCTGGAGGATTTTAAAGAGATCGAGGAGGTGCTTCAAAAACTCGCAGGGACTCCTTCTATTTATACAGATTTATATCTTGGGGAGCCGGGTCACCCTTTTGTGGGAAGGGAGAAAGAGCTCCAGAGAATGGAAGAAACTTTAGGCCGCGTCAGCGGTATGGTGCAGACCATTTCGGGACGGTTATTCAACCTTGATGGGGCTGGAGGTGTGGGAAAGACCACCCTGGCCTTAGAAGCAGCCAGGCGCTTTTCCCATCTTTTTCCTGACGGTGTGCTGCCTTTAATACGTGTGGATGAGCATACGCCCATCTCTTTTGCCATGCATCTGGCCCGGCACTTCAACCTTTTAAATGTACCGGAACCAGCGGATGAAAAAGAGGCCCAGGCCCTGGTGACCACCATCTTAAAGAAGCGCCGGGTTTTGCTTATCTTAGACAATGCCGTGGATTGGAAGGAGCTGCGTTACATGCTGCCTTTGGAGAGTGCTGCTGCTATCATAGTCACCACCCGCAGCCGGGATATGCACAAACATATCCGCCTCACGATTTCCCGGTTCCAGGTTGAGGAGATTTCCCTGGAGAAGTTTACCCCTGAAGAGGCCCTGGCCCTGTTCCGTGCCATGCTGGACCAGGAGTACAGACCTGAAGAGAAGGAAATCTACTTAGACATCGCCCAGAACCTGGGGTTCCTGCCCATTGCGCTGCGCCAGGCCATCTCCCTGATGCTCTTCGGCCCCCATTATCCGGCACCCATGCTGCGGGATAAGTTAAAAAAAGAAGACCGGCTGGCGCTTTTGGGGAAAGGCCAGGCAGTTGAAGAGAGTGATTCCCGGGCTGTGGAAGCGGTATTTGATCTCTCCTCGCCTTTATTGACAAACGAATTAATAGAAGCGCTTAAGTACTTATCCGTCTGCGCACCAGCACCCGTGCCCCTAAATTTTTTAGAGCAATTGAGCATAGAGAAAAACATCGGTGAAAACCTGGAAAGGCTCTATACATTTTCCTGGTGTGAGCGTCGGGAGATTGGGGAAACCCGCTCTTATGAGCTCCACCAATTGGTTAGGGAGCTGGTCAACCTCCGTTTTGGCTGCCCTTTCGTCCAGGAATTTATCCGGTTGGTGCATGACATTTTTACCGATGATTCTGTCCATTTCAGTATCAAAGATGACCTGATGCCTCAATTAGAGGAAGCATTTTGCCTGGCAGTGGGTATTAAGGACAGCCGGCTGAAAGATTGGTTGTACGGTCTGTACGATTTTTGCACTCGGCGTGGTTATTCCGAATTCTATATACGTTTGACCCAGGCGGTGGAAACGCTTTTTCCCGATAACCGTTGGACTTTAAGAGCAGCTCTAGGCAACCGGGCCCTGATTCTCTCCGATTTGGGAAAACGTAAAGAGGCCATGACGCTTCACAAGAAAGAGGAGACCATTTGTGAGGAATTGGGGGACCGGGCCGGACTGGCGGCCTGTTACGGCAACCAGGCACTGGTTCTCTCCGCATGGGGAAAACTTCAAGAGGCCATGACGCTTCACAAGAAAGAGGAGAAGATCTGTGATGAATTTGGTGACCGGGCCGGACTGGCGGCCTGTTACGGCAACCAGGCACTGATTCTCAAGGCATGGGGAAAACTCCAGGAGGCCATGACGCTTCACAAGAAACAAGAGAAAATTCATGAGGAATTGGGGGACCGGGCCGGACTGGCGGCCTGTTACGGCAACCAGGCACTGATTCTCAAGGCATGGGGAAAACTCCAGGAGGCCATGACGCTTCACAAGAAAGAGGAGACCATTTGTGAGGAATTGGGGGACCGGGCCGGACTGGCGGCCTGTTACGGCAACCAGGCACTGATTCTCAGGGCATGGGGAAAACTTAAAGAGGCCATGACACTTCACAAGAAACAAGAGAAAATTTGTGAAGAATTGGGTGACCGTAACGGATTGGCATTAAGCTATTGCGGTCAGGCACTGATTCTCAAGGCATGGGGAAGACGTCAAGAGGCAATAACGCTTCACAAGAAAGAGGAGAAGATTTGTGAGGAATTAGGTGACCGGGCCGGACTGGCCAGGACCTGGTGGAACCAGGGGAACATTCATGGAGACCAGGGAGACATCGATAAAAAAATAACCTTATGGCAAAAATCCGTTGCTGCAAACAAAGAATTAGGCATTCCCACAGAAGAGGATGAAAAGGAACTGGAAAAAATCTTAAAAAAATACAAAAAAAAGAAAGATAAAAAATAGCTTTCACTCCTCAACCGATAAACTCAATGATGAATGAAGAATGATGAATGATGAAAAAAACTTATCCGAACTAATTTGAAAAAGTATCCTAACAGTTCTAAAAGGAGATCGTTTGAGCTCCCTTCATCATTCATCACTCATCATTCATCATTAATTCTTGTCTAATCCCTTTATCCCCCAGGTGTGCGAAGCAATCCCACAGGTGTGGGAAACAATTCCACAGGTGTGCGAAGCAATTCCACAGATGTGCGAAACAATTCCACAGATGTGCGAAGCAATTCCACAGGTGAAGGAGAAAAAGGGGACGACCGAAAATTACCGTTACCCTGTTGGCAATACTGTTGAATTAATGGTATCTTTTAAGGACTATTAACCGAACGGCCTCCCAAGGAGGCATACCGTTCGGATATTTCGTGCAGGATGGGCAGGAATAAAAGAATTTTTGTGACCTTTTGACCTGCCCATCCATTTTTTATATCTTTTTAGAAATATTATGCCTCCGGCGGCCAGGAACCTTTTTATAAAAAGGTTCCTGGACTTCCAAAAATTTTTTATTAATACCCTTCGGGCCAATTGTTTTTTAAACTTCGCGTGACTTCGCGTGTCTTCGCGGTTAAAATTAGAATTTAAGTTTGGCCTATTTCCTGTTTTTTTAAGCAGCTTTTTATGGTAAAATTGGAGGTTAGGAGAATTACGGTATGCTAGATAATTTAAGCGGAAAATTTGATAAAGTTTTAAAGTACTTGAAAGGCGAAGCTAAAATCACCGAAGATAACATGAAAGTAGCAATGCGAGAGATTAAACTATCCCTCCTGGAAGCAGATGTAAACTTCAAAGTAGTAAAAAAATTCATCGCCAATGTTAAAGAAAAAGCAATGGGCACCGAAGTCCAGGAAAGCTTAAACGCCTACCAACAAATGGTAAAAATCGTTAAAACAGAACTGGAAACCATGCTAGGCAGCGAAGATAAAGATCTAAATGTGGCCAGCGTAAAACCCTCAGTCATCATGTTGACAGGACTCCAGGGTACAGGAAAAACCACTACCGCTGGAAAACTGGCCCATTTCCTGAAAGAACAAGGAAAATCCTCCCTGCTCTGCTCCCTGGACCTAAAACGACTGGCCGCAGGCGAACAACTGGAAACCATTGCCGGAGAGATCGGCGTCAATTACTTTAAATGGGAATCCAACGATCTGAAAAAGATTACAAAAAATTTGATGGCTACTGCCAAAGAGTACGGTTATGACTACATTATTGCCGATACTGCCGGACGCCTTCACATCGATGAGGAACTCATGCAGGAACTAAAAGAGGTAAGAGATTCACTGAACCCTTCAGAGGTCATCTTTGTAGCAGACTCACTCACCGGTCAGGACGCTGTGAACTCCGCCCTCCAGTTCTCCCAACAAATCGGTATTGATTCTATTATACTTACCAAACTGGATGCCGATGCCAGAGGTGGTGCTGCACTCTCCATTGTCAGCGTCACCGAAAAACCCATTAAATTCATTGGCCTCGGTGAAAAACACAGCGACTTCCAGAAATTCTACCCTGAACGCCTGGCTTCCAAAATACTGGGCATGGGAGATGTCCTTACCCTTATTGAAAAAGCAGAAAAAGAAATGGACGAAAAACATGCTGAAGAAATGACCCAAAGACTGCTGAGAAATGAGTTCTCATTAGAAGATTTCCGCTCCCAATTAAAACAGATGCAAAAATTAGGTTCCATGAGCGATATCCTGGGCATGCTTCCCAGTATGGGATTCAACCAGAAAGTGGCCACCGCCGCTGTAGACGACAAAAAAATTGCCCATATGATCGCCATTATAAATTCCATGACACTAAGAGAAAGAGAAAATCCAAAGATTGTAAACGGCAGGCGCAGGTACCGCATTTCCAAAGGTTCTGGCCGACCCGTGCAAGAAATCAACCGCTTACTGAAAAACTATTTTGAAATGAAAAAATATATGAAAAAACCATTTTTTAAAAAGATGCTGAAAAAATTTGACTTTCTCTCTAAAATGAGGTAAGTTATAGGAGTTTTAATTTTACTAGAACAAGGAGTTGAAACGAATGGTAGTTATTAGATTAACCCGCATGGGAACAAAGCACCGACCCTTCTACAGGATTGTGGCTACGGATAAACGGAAACCCAGAGAATCCCGCTACATTGATATACTCGGGTACTATAACCCGATGTTGGAAACAGCGGATATAAAAGTTGACTTAAATAAATACAACGAATGGATAAAAAAAGGAGCCAAACCGTCGCCAACAGTAAAATCGTTAATAAAGAAAGTTAATTCTGATAATTAAGTAAGGAGGACAAAGTGAAACAACTCGTTGAAACAGTATGCAAGTCACTGGTAGACAATCCGGATGAAGTAAAAGTCACTCAGATTGATGGTGAACAAACAACAATCTTAGAATTAAGGGTTCACCAATCTGATCTTGGCAAAGTGATTGGTAAACAGGGTAGAACTGCAAGAGCTATAAGAACAATCCTTGCTGCTGCCGGAATGAAACAAAGAAGAAGGTTTAATTTGGAAATTATTGAGCGGTTCGATGACCGTGAAACCGACGAGGAGCAAGAATAATTTTATTTGATTTTCCTAGGAAAAATAGTTAGAGTTAGAGGTAATAAGGGGGAGGTTGTTTTTGCCTCCCCCAATGCGAGAGCCTGTACCTTGAGAGAGGGGGAAGCTGTAGTATTAAAATCTGAGAAATACCAAAAACAATACAATGTAGAACATCTCAGGGAGATAAAAGGGGCTCTGGTTGTAAAATTTGCTGGTATAAATACAATTAATGAGGCATTAAAACTGGTGGGATACTCAATCCATGTGGATGACTCCTTAACCGGAGATAATGAATACGAAAACAAAAAAATAACGGATTTCATTGTGAAAGATATGAACGGTCAATTATGGGGAAAAGTCAAAAATATAGAAGCCGACAGCCTCAATAAACTTCTCGAAATAAAGGGTGAAAATGAAGATGAAAATAACGTCTATTATGTCCCTTTCACCGAAACAATTGTCAAAGAAATTGACAAAAAGAAACGAATCATTGTTATTGATCCACCAAATGGATTAAAGGATTTGAATAAAAAATGATCTTTTCAGTGATTTCAATTTTCCCGGAAATGATCGAAAGCTTTACGCAGTATGGTTTAATCGCAAAGGCCATCGAGAAAGGCATTATAAATGTGGAATGTTTTGATTTGCGAGAATTTTCCACCGATAAACATCGCAAAGTGGATGACCGCCCCTTTGGAGGGGGTGCTGGGATGGTCATGACACCCCAACCGCTTTTTGATGTCATTAACCATATAAAAGGAAAACGTCCGGGGAAAGTGATACTCTTTTCCGCTTACGGAGAGCGATTCACCCAGAGAAAAGCGAAAGAATTGTCCATGCAGGAAAATCACCTCATCCTTGTTTGCGGCAGGTACGAAGGAGTGGATCAACGCGTTATCGATGAACAGGTGAACGAAGAGATTTCCATTGGCGATTATGTATTAATGGGCGGTGAAACCGCTGCCCAGGTGGTAATTGAAAGTGTCAGCCGTATGATAGAAGGAGTCGTGGGCAATCCCGAATCGATAAAAACCGACTCCTTTTATGAAGATGAACAATACGGTTTCCCCCAGTACACCCAACCCAGAGAATATAAAGGTCTAATGGTCCCTGACGTCCTATTGTCAGGCCATCATAAAGATATTATGGAATGGAGAAAAATACATCAAAAAAGGAGAAAAAAATGAGGAAAATAGTCGAATGCGTACCCAATTTTTCCGAAGGCAGAGATATGACAGTCCTGGAGAAAATAACGGACGAGATAAAAAAAGTACCCGGTGCGGAACTGTTAGATGTAGACCCCGGAAGAGATACCAATCGAACCGTGGTAACCTTTGCCGGTGCCCCTGACGCTGTTATGGAAGCGGCTTTTCAGGCCATAAAAAAAGCTTCGGAAGTCATTGATATGTCAAAACACAGCGGTGCTCATGCTCGGATGGGAGCCACCGATGTCTGCCCTTTTGTGCCTGTTTCTGGTGTTACCATGGAGGATTGTGTGGAGATTGCTAAAAAATTGGGCCAACGGGTGGCAAAAGAACTCAATATCCCCATTTACCTCTATGAAGAGGCTGCCACCAGTGAAGAAAGACGCAGCCTGGCCTATATCAGAGAAGGGGAATACGAAGCTCTCCCTGAAAAACTCAAACAAGAAAAATATAAACCCGATTTCGGTGAACCGGTATTTAATGCTAAATCAGGAGCGACGGTCATCGGTGCAAGGGAGTTTTTAATCGCTTACAATGTCAATCTTAATACAAGGAATGTAAAAAATGCCAGAAAAGTCGCTAACCGTATCAGGGAAAAGGGACGGATCGTTAAAAAGAAAGGGACTGGCAAGAGTGAACAGGTACCCGGAACGTTAAAAAAGGTCCGGGCTGTGGGCTGGTATATCGATGAATACAATATGGCCCAGATTTCTGTCAATCTTTTAAATTATAAAGTAACACCCCTTTACCGGGTCTTTGAGGAAGCGGATAAATTTGCCCGGGAGTTTGGTATACGGGTCACAGGCAGTGAACTGGTCGGATTGATCCCGCTGGAAGCAATGCTGGAAACCGGGAGACATTTCCTCAAAATGCAGGGCAGTACCACAGGCGTTTCGGAAAAAGAACTGGTGCGTGTCGCTATTCAAAGTCTGGGTATGGATGAGCTGGGACCATTTGACCCGGAACATAAAATCATCGAATATAAATTAAGAAAGAAAGGGCGATTGGCCTCTATGAATTTATACGCGTTTGCCGATGAACTGGCCTCTGATTCCCCTGCTCCAGGCGGCGGCAGTGTAGCCGCCCTGAACGGAACCCTCTCAGCAGGCCTGTGTTCCATGGTGGGCAACCTTACCTATGGGAAAAAGCAGTACAAAGATGTCAGGGGAGAAATGATCGAACTTTCTGAAAAAGCGCAGAAATTAAAAGATTTTTTCACCGAATCCATCGATAAAGATACCGAAGCCTTTGACAAAGTCATGGATGCTTTTTCACTACCCAAAAAAACAGAAGAAGATATCCAGGCCAGGAATAAAGCCATTCAGGATGCCACCAAAGAGGCCACATTAATTCCCTTCAGCGTTCTTGAGAAAGCCAAAGAAGCTGCAAAACTGGCCCTAATAGTAGCGGAAAAGGGGAACCAGAATTCATTATCCGATTCCGGTGTGGCTGGACTTGCTGCTTCAGCCGCTGCCGAAGGCGCCCTTTACAATGTCATGATCAACCTTCAAGGTATTGAAGATGAAACCTTCAAGGCTGAGACTGCCAAAAAGGCTGTCAAACTCAACAATGAGGTTCAGAAAATCGTTGACAAGATCAAAAAAATCATGGAGAAACTTTTCATGTAGGGACGCGATTCATCGCGTCCGATCTCCTTACAATGCCTCCCATCTATCCGTGTCTCTTCAATAATTACCAATAATAATTCATGTATATACCATTTTACACAAATTTCTTGGATGCGGGAGGAATTGATTCGAACGCGATAAATCGTGCACCCGTGTCCCTACATGACATAAGCCCTTAAATAGTAACGACCCCAAATTCGATTACTTTTTTCTTTTCTTTGGTCTCCAATTTTTCAAAAATTTCAGGTGTCACTTTTCCAAGTTCATGGAATTTGCCATCTTGCCAGAAAAATATTTTAAAATAAATATCTGGTTCCGATTCCAACCCGAAATCGCTGAAGGTCTTTTTGCCAAAAGAGAGAGTGAATTCCCCGTTTTCATCTGTGATTACAGCGCCGATATAATCATCTTCAAATCGATCCTCGTCATAAACAACCACCCGGTGAAAACTTAAAATACCTCCCGCTTTATCTTTTAAAACACCCCTGATCTTAAACTCATTCCCCAGGTTTTCAATATCTGCGATGGCAACATACACCGTTTGTTTCGGTTCGACGTGTTTTGCCAGTTTTGATTTTAATTCATTCCATTTGGAAGGGATTTTGTTTAAAAACTCTTTTGTCAGTAAAATAATTTCGGGAGTGATTAATTCAGGGACAACCCCCTGCATATCGTGAATAAATTCCCAATCCACAAAGCCAATCTCATTTTTGTGATTCATATCGATCAAACGTCTCAATGTTTCCTCCTGCAAATTTTTATGCAAACTTTTGGAAATTTCATTAAAAATAATAGGATAAAGAAGTTATTTTTTTGATTTTCCAAAAATAGAAAAACCCGGTTTCTTTTTATCCGTCTTTTCCTTTTGGATTTCTTGCAATTTCTTTTTTGCTAGCGCATGGTCGGGATTAAGGGATAATACTTTTCTAAAGAATCCTTCTGCCCGGATTATCTGGTTTTCCGAAAAAAATAGCATCCCCAATGCAGAAAAAGCCTCAACATTCCAGGGTTCCAATTCGACGGCCTTTTGGAGATTTTTTTCTGCCATTCGTTTTTGGGAGGGTATATTCATCTGGCATAAACCCAAAAGTAAAAAATAACCGGCTTTATTGTTGTCGAGTTTGACGGCTTCATCCAGTAATGATGAGGCTTCCCAGTATTGTTTCTGAGTATACATGAGTTTGCCTTTCCGATACAGGACCCTGGCTTTTTCAGCTGAATTCTCCTGGATGGCATCTTCCATGGTGCTTTCTTTGTAGCCTTTGGTGTCATATGCCAGCCTTTTATCTGCCTTACTTAAGATATCGTACGCTTTATTCATTTCCGCAAAGACAAAATTGGCTTTATCTTTTATTTCCGAATCGAACCCAGTGGGGATTCGATCCGGGTGATATATCTTAGCATAATTAAAATAAGCTTCTTTAATTTCATTAATGGTAGCCGTGTTTTCTAAGCCCAATAATTTATAGTAGTCGATTTTTTTTTCTTTTAATCGCTCATATAACTTGATGATCTCAATGATATTTTTGTCCACATTTTTATCAACGCCGATTTCGGAAAACTCGATGACATTTAACAGATAAAACATAATAATTTTCCTGCAAAAGGCCTCTTCCGACATTTTCATCTTTGGAATAATTTTTTTACAGGTCATATTATCGAAACCTGCCAGGTTTCTAAGAAAATTCATTTCATAAGTGGATAAAAATTCATTCATGTAATCAGGTATTGGATGTATGATTGGGAACTGGTAACAAAATTTATTCTTGAAAAAAGAGAAATTTGCCATTTTGTTTATACCTTCTGCAATAATCCCGGCTAACGCTATATTGAATCGTGACTCCTCAGGAATGTTAGGTATCCTGGGAATAAAATCCCATTCTCCTGAAATCAATGAAAAGGTAGAGGTTGCAATGGTTCGGAATTGATATAGCAAGGCAAAAAACAGGTCCCGTTTGTTTAATACATTTTTTTGAACCAGGATTTTACCTAATTTTTCTTTTTCGGTTTTACTTTCAATCATTTGAAGGATATCCACGAATTGCATACGGTCGATCTTGCCGAGCTTAAACAAAATCTCACCCAGCCGTTCCTCTATTACATTGGTTTTGGCAAATATCAAATTACCTTTATGAAAAAAGAGTGTCTTTAAAAAATGATCACCTTTAACGATTAATTCCCCCTGGGTTTTATCCCTTAAAATTTTTTTGAACATCAACGGCACAGGTTCTTGTGCGACTTGTTTTCCCATTTGCACACCATAACTTTTTAATAAAATTTTCTTAACCATTCATTTTTACTACAATTTCTTTTTTATGTCAATCTTAATTGTAAGATAACCTCAGTTTTTCTTTGAAATTTATTGAAGATCCTTTGTGACGATTCAACTTAAGCTGCAAAATCACATGGCATTTATGGCAGTATTTTACTCTAGAATTCTCCTAAATTGGAAGAAAATTTATTTTTATCGGCGATATTACTAAAAAAAACTTGACAAAAAAAATGTTTTGTTTTATTAACAATGGGTAAGGAGAAAAACATGAGAAAAGTTAAATGCTTTTTAATGTTGGTGCTAATGTTAATGGTCATCATCAGCCCGGGTTTTTCACAGGAGAAAACCGAAAAAGACAAAGTCAAGATAAAAAGGACCCTTGATCAAATTAAGAAGGCCTATGCCTACATGGAAGAAGAGCTCCTGATATCTGAAGCCGATTTATATTGCTCCTATTTTATCAGTAATAAAATGGCCGAAGACTTAGTGATTACAGGATCGGAATTCATGGATACGCTTCAAATTCAGTACTCAGATGGGGACAAAATGTATATAAATAAAGGTTCAAATGTAGGTATTAACGAGGGAGATCTCTTTTTAGTACTGGCCAAAGGTGAAAAAATTTCCAATGCTCTGACTGCTAAAAAATTAGGCATCTATTATCTGAAAAAATCTCTGGCTGAAGTCACCTGTCTTTACGAGGACAAGGCAGTGGTAACCTTAAAAAAAGCATGTTACCCCGTACACATCGGCGATATTCTAATCCCATTTAAAGAACAAGAAACCGTATTCAAGAAAAAGATAAATTACAAAAGATGCCATCTGCCGCAATCTTCATCTGCCATTGAAGGAAATGTGGTTTATAACAACCTGTACATGGATATTACAAAAACCCTTTCCGGTACCGGGGAATATGTGAGCATTGATCTGGGTATGGCAGTTGTCTCAAAAGGAACGTTTGTTTTATTTTATAAGTTAATAAAAAAAAACCTGCCCCCGCTTATTATCGGCAGCGGCATCGTCGTTAACCCCCAAAATACCAATTCTACAGTGAAGGTACTGGATTCATCCCAACCTGTAGAGGTAGGAATTAAACTGGTTGTGCTGCCAGAGGCCGAAGCACAAATAATACCCACCGGGGTAAAGGATGAAGATATTCCCGTAATTGAGTCGCTGAAGAAAGAAAAAAAAGAAATAGTACCCGGCGAAGATTCAATAGAAATAAATATCCTATTTAATATCGATGAAAAATCAATTGACAGCGGATATGCAGAAGTTTTTGAAAAAATAAAGGAATTTATTCAAGAGAAAACACAGTATAATATAATATTAAGAGGGTATGCTTGCAGCATCGGAGGTTTGGAATATAATTTAAAGTTATCTAAGGAAAGAGTAGATGTTGTTAAAGCATATCTTGTAAAGGAACTTGCCATTGATGAAAACCTTATAGAATCCTATTATTATGGCGAGAAGGATGCGCCTTATGACAACACCAGTGAGGAACAGCGAAGAAAAAATAGAATGGTTAATATTCAGGTGATTGGAAAATGAGATGTATCATTCTTGTAATAGTTACCTTTTTTGCCTTTAACATCTTTTCATGTGTTCTTCACCCTCAAGAAGTAGACCTGGTAAAACTGAAAAAAGAAGAAGAAGAGAGAAAAAAAAACACAAAAAAATCAAAACATGTTTTAACCAATGATAATCTCGATAAGATAGAAGTACCAAAAAAACCATTCGCTTTCATTAAAGTGGAGAAAAAAGGCAAAGGAAGCGATCAAACAGCAGTTACTTCTACCTCAAGCAGTGATGCTGAAGGAGGAGAAAAAAGAACACGGGAATACTGGCAGCAGGAGAAAAAAAAATTACTGGATCAAATAAATGAAGTAGAAGCTGAGATTAATAAAATGCAAGATGAGTACAATCGACTGATGCTCACTCAACCTGCAGAGGATATATTGACCAAAAGAATCAGTATGAAAAATAGAATGGATGAGTTATTTAAGCTTATACCGGAGTACAAACAGCGATTGGAAAATATTAAGAAAGAGTTAGAGGCGTTGGAAGAAAGAGCCCGCAAGGCTGGGGTTCCCCCTGGCTGGCTCCGGGATGTTCAAGCAACCCCTCCCCCAAATGGAGTGATTCAAAACGATAACTGACATTTAACTTTATATTCTTTTTTTTTCTAAAAAACTCGTTGTTATCTGTATCTCCATACCTGTTGTGGCCGTATGACCTAAAAAAAGGAGGAAAATATGTATCCGGTCGTTGAATGGAAAAACAATAAAGTCTATATGATCGATCAAAGAATTCTCCCTTTGGAAGAGAAATTTATCGAACACTCGGATTACCGAGAAGTGGCAAAAAGCATAAAAGACATGGTGGTGCGCGGTGCGCCTGCTATCGGTGTCTCTGCTGCAATGGGAATTGCCCTGGGAGTGCTGAATATGAATATAGAAACAACCGATAATTATGAAGAGGCATTTAAAAAAATCGCAGACACTATCTCCACCACCCGACCTACAGCGGTTAATCTTTTCTGGGCAGTGGAACGGATGAAAAAAGTATTTAATCAGTACAAAAAAAATCCTGCTCTATTAAAAGAAAAAATGGTAGAAGAGGCCATTGCCATTGATAAAGAAGATGTGGAAATAAACAAAAAGATCGGAGCCAATGGTCAGGTACTTCTGACATCGGGTCAGACCGTATTGACCCACTGTAATGCCGGAGCCCTGGCGACTGCCGGGTATGGTACTGCATTGGGAGTGATCCGGGCAGCAATAGAAAACAATAAAGAAATCAATGTGGTGGCTGATGAGACCCGACCCTACCTCCAGGGCGCACGCTTAACCGTATGGGAACTGCAGCAAGATAATATCCCGGTGAAATTAATAACCGATAATATGGCTGGTTATATGATGGCCAAAGGACTGATCAATGCTGTGATTGTTGGAGCAGATCGTATTGCCAGCAACGGAGATACGGCCAATAAAATCGGAACCTATTCCGTGGCCATATTGGCCAATTACCACAAGATACCCTTTTATGTGGCTGCACCTGTATCCACCATTGATTTCTCCCTGGAGTCGGGCGAGCAAATTCCTATTGAAGAAAGAAGTAAAGATGAGGTGATACACTTTATGAACCAACGAACCGCCAGACCAGAGACAGAGGTCTTTAACCCTGCCTTTGATGTCACTCCATATCACCTGATTGCCGCAATCATAACTGAAAAAAATGTTCTTTATCCCAATTTTAAAGAAGCCATTGAAACGTTACAAAAAACATTATAAATGTAATCATTAAGATTAAGATTAAGAAAATATAAGAATTTCTACGAAAATGCAAAAAATTGTTACATTTCCTTGAAAAATACTCTCTTTTGATATATAGTTAGATTTTATTTACATAGATAAAGGAATAAATCATGAAACGTATTTTGGTTATTGATGATGATACTCAAATGCGTGAAATGCTGCGTAAAGTGTTGGAGCGTGCAGGTTACGAAGTGGAGGATGCTGCCGATGGAAAAATCGGGACAAATATTCACCGAAAGGAGCCTGTGGACCTGGTGGTTACCGACCTCATTATGCCTGAAAAAGAAGGCATTGAAACCATCCGGGAATTTCGCCGGGATTTCCCCCAATTGAAAATCATTGCCATTTCAGGAGGCGGCCGCATCGGTGCTGATGGGTACCTGAGTGTGGCTAAAACAATGGGTGCTCACCGTATCTTCTCCAAACCTTTCGATTTAAAAACATTCGCAGAAACTGTAAAAGAACTCCTGGATTCATAAACGGTCACAATGCCGGACAGAAAGCTATCGACGCTTTTTTTTGTTCCCCTTTTTTTCCTTTACCTGTTTCTCCTGGTTTTTAAACCACTGATATTGAGGGCCTTCGACATTGAAAAAAATCAAAATCCATATATTTTTAAAACCTGGACCACCGAAGATGGTCTACCTCAAAATTCGGTACTGAGTCTAATCCAGGATAAAACCGGTTATATCTGGGTCGGCACCCGCTCAGGGTTGGTGCGATTTGATGGTGTCGCATTCCGCGTCTTTAACCAATGGAATACCAAAACTTTAAAAAATAATAATATTCTTGCTCTATATGAAGATCGAAACGGTGTGCTGTGGATCGGGACAGACGGCGGCGGTTTAAATGGATTGAAAAATGGCAAATGGTTTTCTTTTACAACAAAAGACGGATTGTCCAATAACTACATCAGAGCCATCTTCGAGGATAGAGAGGGAAACCTGTGGATCGGTACGGCCAATGGCCTGAATCATCTAAAAAATGGGAAATGTGTGGTATACACTGCCAGGGATGACCTCTGGGGGAACTCCATTACTGCCATTGCTGCCAACAACAGCGGTGGTCTCTGGATCGGTACCGATGACAACGGTCTCTACCAGGTGAAAGAGGGAAAATACAGTGCTGTCGAATTAAAGGACCCTATCGCAAGGGCTGAAATTTCCTCCCTCTGTGAAGATGGCTCCGGCGGTCTCTGGATCGGTACTAAAAATGGCCTTTATTACCTGAAAAACGGCAAAATCAAGACCTCTACACCCAAAGGTCATCCACTGTCAAAGCATTCCATCCGAACACTATTGAAAGACAGCAGGGGCTCCTTATGGATCGGTACCGATGGTGAGGGGACCTACCGGTCCACCAACGGCCGTTTCACCATTATCTCCACTCCGTATGGTCTTACCCTCAACGATGATTTTATATACGCTCTTCTGGAAGACCGGGAGGCCAACCTGTGGATTGGCACCTATACCAGCGGATTGGTCCGGTTAACTCATGCCCGGGTAACTACTATCACCACAGAAAACGGCCTGCCGCAGAACCTGGTCCGTACCCTGCTGGAAGATAGCAGCGGCCACTTATGGGTGGGAACCGACAGAAAAGGTGTGATCAAATTAACCACTGAGGGTGCTGAAACCATAGAAAAATTATCCGACAGCAAGATTAATGCCCTATACCAGGATATAGAACATAACCTCTGGATTGGCACCCAAAAAGATGGACTTATCTGTATAAAAAATAACACATCCCACGTCTACACCACCCGGGATGGACTGTCATCAAATGAAATCACCGTGATTTTCGAAGACAGCAGCGGCACCCTGTGGATCGGTACTTCCAGTGGTTTAAATCAGTTTGAAAAGGGAAGATTCACCATTTATAATATTAAAGAAACAGTATCTCCCGGTCCCGATATCCATATCAGGACCATTGCAGAAGATCGGCAGCATCGGTTGTGGATTGGAACCCAACAGGGATTGAAACTGTTGAGAAATGACCGTTTGCAGGATTTTACAACAGCGAAGGGAGAAAAATGTGAATATGATGTATTATCACTGTATGGAGACGATAAAGACAATCTATGGATCGGCACCAATGGCAGTGGTCTGGTCTGTTTAAATAAAAAAACGTTAACACTAGATACTTATACCATTGACAGTGGTTTACCCACCAATTATGTTTTTAGCATCCTTGAAAATCATCAAGAGAACCTGTGGATGAGTTCTTACAGGGGCGTGTTCCGGGTTTCAAAACGCCAACTGGAAGCTGTGGCCCAGAAGCGAATCCCAAAATTGACACCGCTGTGTATCGATGAAAAAGACGGCATGAGAAGCAGTGAATGCGTGATGGGCGGGCAGCCCTCTGCCTGGAAAACCACTGACGGCAAACTCTACTTCCCCACCCTTAAAGGTGTAGCTGTCCTTAACCCCTCCTCTATTAAAATCAACCGGAAACCACCGGAAATCATCATTGAAGAGGTATTTGTTGACAATAAACCTGTAAAGCCAGGGGAAGATACGATTTTTTCTTCCGAGAAAAAAATCATTGAATTTTATTTTACAGCCTTAAGTTTCACTGCACCGGAAAAAGTAAACATTCGATACAAATTAGAGGGGTTTGACAATCAATGGAAGGATGTGGTCCCCCGACAGAAACGAGCAGCCCTTTACCTGAACCTCGATCCCGGGAATTATCAGTTCAAAGCCATTGCCTGTAACAATGACGGCTTGTGGAATGATAAAGGTGCTGTATTTGAATTTAAGATTAAATTCCCCTTTTATAAACAGCCCCTGTTTTATCTCCTTACAATCCTGATACTGCCTGCGGTCGTCGGAGCTTTCTTGTTTTTCTATAGAAAAAGGAAAATCAAAGCCAGCAAAGATGAGGCGGATGAAAAAAAATACAAAACCTCTGCACTTTTACCTGAAACCGTGGAATCCGTGCTACCCCGCTTAATGTTGTTAATGGAACAAGAGAAAGCTTTTTTGGATGCAGACCTAACCCTGAATAAGCTAGCCCAGCAGTTGAACGTTCACTATAACCACCTCTCACAGATTATCAATGAAAGGTTGAAACGCAGTTTCAATGATTTTATCAACAGTTACAGGATTGAGGAGGCGAAGAAAAAACTGGAGAATCCGGAGGAGAATAAAAAAACAATCCTGGAAATCGCATATGAGACCGGTTTCTACTCCAAATCCGTTTTCAACACTGCTTTTAAGAAATTTACCGGTATGACCCCTTCAGAGTACAGGAAGGTAAGAAGTGCCTAAAGTGAGCTAAAGTGCCTAAAGTGCCTAAAGTTGTGGTGCGCCAATAAATTGGCGCGGTACCTTTTTAGAGCTAAAAAGGTATACGGCGCGAAGCGCCTCCTTAACTTTAGGCACTTTAGCTCACTTTAGGCACTTTAGGCACTTTTTACTCCTTTATTTAATACCCATTTCTTCAAGGATATTTTGGGCGTTGGCCAGTTTTTCAGTCACAAACATAACAAATCGGATGTCTACAGAAATACTCCGCTGAATGTCTTTGTCGTACTGCCAATCACTGGTCATGGACTCGTAATTTCCGTCGAAAAGGATTCCCACCAGCTCGCCTTTTGCGTTTAGAACCGGGCTGCCGCTGCTGCCGCCAGTGCTGTCTACCTTATGGATAAAGGCAATGGGTACATCCATTAAGTCCGAATCCATCCAACGGCCGAAATCCTTTTTTGCATAGAGCTCCTTTAACTCCTGGGGCATATCAAAAGGCTCATTCCCGGTGTCTTTTTCCAGCATTCCTTTAATGGTGGTAAAGGGTTCATAATAAACGGCATCCCTGGGCTGATAACCCTCTACCTGTCCGTAAGAAAAGCGGATGCTCCGATTGGCGTCAGGGTAAAGACTCATACCCTTCCATGCGTAAAGCGCATCAATGTATTTTTTCCTTAATTCGGTAAGGTTGGCACTTAATTTTTCTATCCGCTTCTGGCGGGCCTCCTTTTCAGGATAAAGGGCTTTGGCCAGGTTAATAAACGGATCGTTTAATGCTTCCAATTCTTTCGATGTTTTATTAAACAGGGATTTGGCAAAATTCACATCTTTCAACTTTGTGTTTTTGTAGGCTTCATCTACAAATTGTTCGATGGTTTGATTGTTTTCTTTAAGGAAATCATCCAATCCTTTAATCTGTTGGTTTTCAGGAAATTGAGCCGCTGTTTTCAGCGCCTTGATCAACAATGCCTTATCCGCTGGTTCATAGAAAGACATATAACGGAAACTAAGACGGTCCACTCGACGTTTGATATCTTTTTCCGAGAAATTGGGGTCCTGCTCTTTTTTGGGCTTTTCCCGTTCCCTGACAGTATTGTAAGCCCCTCGAGCCGTTCCGAAGATAGTTCCACTCAGCCGTGAAAACACGAGGTCTAAGGCATCAAGGTCCCGGGTTTTGGCCTGTAACTCATACTGTTCTTTGATTTTCCCCAAAACATCGCCGTACTTTTTATAAAGCGTCGCATCCTTCTTTAAAAATGTCATCAGTTGGTTTTCAAAGTCGATTTTTTTCTGCACAAAATGGGTGCGTGTCATACCGTCAATATTCCCCTGGAAATTCTTCATGGCGTTATTCAACATCTTATCCAAACCGACTACCTTTGCTTTTGCGATTTCGGAATCTTTAGCAAATGGTTTCATCAATTCGATAACTTCTTCGAAATACTTGACGCGAGAGGGATAAATATAATTGAGGCTTTCAGCCACAGAATTGGAGGTGCGGTATCGGACAGTCGTTCCAGGAAAGCCCAAAATAAACGTCTGGTCGCCCTTCTTTAAACCCTCTTTGGCAACTTTCAACCAGTATTTGGGTTTATAGGGGATATTGTCCTTATGGTATTTTCTGCCGGTTCCATCCGGCGCCATGTAGATACGCATAAAGGAAAAATCACCTGTATGACGCGGCCACATCCAGTTGTCGATATCTCCACCATAGTTCCCAATAGCCTGGGGCGGCACATAAACCACACGCACATCATCAAACCGCTTATACACAAAAAGAATATACTGCTTGCCATTGTACATTTTGGCTATCTCGGCGTTAATATCGCTTTTACCTTTCTCAAGCTTTTCCGTCATTATCTTGATCTTCCGGTCAATGGTCTTTTCCCGTTTCACTGGATCCTTGACTTTGTTGTACCGGGACAATTGGTCGGTCACATCTTTCATCTCCTGCAAGATTTGGGCTGAGTATCCCGGGGCTTCAATCTCCTCTTCCAGGGTTTTGGCCAGGAAACCTTTGGTGATAAAATCCGTACCTTTTGTAGAGGCCCGCTGGACAGCCTGGAAGGCCACATGATGATTGGTCAATATCAATCCATTGGGAGAGACTAACTCAGAAGTACCCCCGCCCAGCAAGATAATGGCATCCACTATGCAAGGTTTATCGGGATTATAGATATCTGTGGCACTTATCTCAATCCCTTTCTTCTCCAGGTTAAGATTTTTTACCTGGTTCAACAACCACATCCCCTCCTCTCCTGCAGCAAAGAGGCTGAGACACAACATAATTGCTAAACTAATTACAATTTTCTTCATTTGGACTCCTTTTACTTTTTGGTGTAATCTAACTATACTATACGAAAAATGTTGCCAAACGGTTCTGATATTTTTTGTTTGATTTTTTGAACCAAAATTGGTATGATGTGCCATCATTGTATTGACAAACACCAGCCGCCGATAAAATGAGACGAGTGCATGCAATAAACAGTAAACAGTAAACAAAAACAGGAGGCCAAATGAAACAGGGAAACGAAAATCCGGAGGCGATTTATAACGAGTGTATCAAAAGCGTTGACCTTCATATCAAAAAACTGAGAAAAAAAGATACTGTATTGGCAATTTTGAAGCTCATTTTGTTTTTTGGAGGAATTTTTTTCCTGATTAAGATTTTTTCAAAAGACCCAGGACTCGCCCTCACCATTTTCGGGGGCTTTTTTATCCTCTTTGTCATCGCTGTTGTCCTCCACGAAACCATTATAAAAAGAATAAACCATTATAAAACCCTTAAAAGCATCAATGAAAACGAAATAAGAAGCCTGTCTCTCCAGTTTTCCACCACCATAAACAGCGGTACTGAGTTTACGAATTCGGAACATGGTTACACCTCAGACCTGGATATCTTCGGTGAAAAGTCTGTTTTTCATTACATTAACAGAACCGTTACCAGCCTCGGGCGAAAACGTCTGGCCCACTGGTTACAGGCAGCCGTTGAAGTAGAGGAAATCAAGATAAGACAAGAAGCTGTAAAAGAATTGACCGGGAAATTACATTTCAGGCAAAATCTCCAGGTCCACGGAATGGCCATTGACGATACCTCCCAAAAACTGGAATCCCTCCACCGTCTTTTTGATGAACCCTTTTTTATGAAAGATAAAAAAATACTCTTTTACTTTATCCACCTATTCCCCTTTATTACCGTCACTCTTTTGGTTTTAATTTTTTTTGAATGGCCCTTGCTGGTAGCCCTTGCACCTATCTTTATACAACTGGCTGTTAATAAAGGCTTCGAAAAAAAAGTCTCCCGTCTCTATGGATTGGCCTCCCAGAATTCCAAAATTTTAAAGGCCTATTCAGATATTATCAGGGAAATTGAGAATGAATCGTTTGATAATATCAAATTAAACCGGTTAAAAAAGGATTTATACCAAAAAGAGAGAAAGGCTTCCTTTTATATCAAACGATTGGCCACTTTGATGGAATGGTTTGACATTCGGTCCGGTACCCTGCATCCCCTGGTGAATAATATATTATTCTGGGACCTTCACTGCGTTTACAGGATCGAGAAGTGGAAGCAAGAGACAGCTTCGGTGATTCATCAATGGTTTGATGTGATTGGCAACTTTGAGGCACTCGCAAGTTTTGCCAATTTGTATTTTAATAATCCCCGATGGGTTCTGCCTGATGTCTATGAAAACGGATTCCGAATAAAGGCGGAGGCCATCGGCCACCCGTTGATCCCCCAAAAAGAGAGAGTCTGCAACGATATTACACTGAAACAGGAGGGAACTATATTAATCGTTACCGGTCCCAATATGGCCGGTAAGAGTACCTTCTTGAGAACCATCGGTGTTAATGTTGTACTGGCATTGGCAGGAGCACCCGTATGTGCCGATGTTTTTGAAATCTCCCCCTTAAAACTCTTTACCAGTATGGAAACCAGTGATTCACTGGATAAACATCTTTCGCTCTTCTATGCAGAATTGCAGCGGCTGAAAAAAATTTTAAACGGCATTTCCAAAAAAGAACCCCTCTTTTTTCTTATCGATGAAATGTTAAAAGGCACCAATGCATTGGATCGCCAGAAAGGTTCCATTGCATTGATTAAGCAATTACTGAAGCAGCATTCAAACGGAATCGTGGCCACCCATGACATGGAACTGACAAAACTGGAGGATGAGGAAGAGAAAATCAAAAATTATCATTTTGACGGATACGTAAAGAAGGAAAAATTATTGTTCGATTACAAATTAAAAAGGGGCATTTGTAAAAGTTTTAATGCCCTGGTGTTGATGAAAAAAATAGGGATTGAATTGTAGGCTTAGGGGCATAAGCGCTACATTAATAATTTATAATTTATAATTTTTCATTAATAATTAAAAAAAATAATTATTTGCCTTTATTATTCAAATTATAAATTGTAAATTATAAATTAAAAATTATAAATTTAGATAAAGCCATTCATAAATGTATCGCCTATAGGCTTAGGCATCAGTGTTTAAGGATATAAAGCGCTAATTAACAATTGACAATTTATAATTAACAATTTATAATTAAAAATGGCTAAAGGTGACGATATTCAAGAACGGCTTATCGATTTTGCAGTAAATATCATACACCTTACTTCTCAATTACCAAAGACTCCTGCTGGTAAACATATAGCTGGTCAATTATTAAGAAGCGGTACATCTCCAGCGCCAAATTACGCAGAAGCGCGTGCAGCGGAAAGTACGAATGATTTTGTTCATAAACTAAAAATTGTCCTTAAAGAATTAAACGAAACAAACGTTTGGCTTCAAATTAGCAAGCGAAGCAAAGTGCTGAATGAAGAGGATATGAACAACACATTTGATGAATGTAATGAACTACGCATGATCATTGGAGCAAGCATTAGGACTGCTGAAAAAAGAAAAAAGAATTATAAATGATTAATGATTAATTATAAATTAAAAATGATGAATTCTTTGAGTTAGCGCGTATGGGGGCCAGTGTTCACTGGCCATGAGTCAGGAGAACAATGAGGTAGAACATAACGATGAAGTGGCATGACAGGGATAAGATAGCGGGGCAGTCCATTGGCAGGAGCCTGATTTTGCTGGCCGTGCCTGCGGTAACCTCTACCCTTTTTACCGTTGTATTTGAGATCATCGACATGTTCTGGATAGGGAAGTTGGGGCCCGATTCCATTGCAGCCCTCAGCGGTGCCAGTTTTTTTATATGGATGGTGCGGGGATTGGGCTTGACCGTTGCTACCGGAACCATTGCCCTTGTTGCTCGACGCACAGGAGAAAAAGACGAGACAGGGCTTTTAATAACAATCTCAAACGCCACTGCCTCAACCTTTTTGTTTTCTATACTCATCATGGGTGTCTTCTTTCCCCTGGCTCTTTATGCTTTCAAATGGATACGATTGGATCCGACAGTAGCCGCATTGGCAGAAGACTATACGATCGTGTTTTTATCCGGTTTGATCTTTGTTTACCTGATGATGACTGTTGAATTTATCATCCGGGGAATCGGGGACACCCGTACCCCCATGAAACTGGTGGGGATTTCACTCCTGTTAAATGCCATCCTTGATCCCCTCTTTATTTTCCAATTTGGAATGGGATTAAAAGGTGCGGCATATGCCACCATCCTTTCGCAAAGTATCGGTGCAATTTTAATGTCTGCAGTGCTCCTGAAAAAAATTCCCCGATTACGAAAACGCCAGTCCTGGGCAGCCGCTGGTTCTATTCGGAATTTTATGCAGCAATTTTTTACCATCGTAAAAATTGGGGGACCTGTGGGTTTGAGTGATGCAGGATTTTCCTTTATCTACCTGGTGCTTTCCGGTATTATTTCCATTTTTGGTAAAGAACCCCTGGCAGCCATTGGGATTTCCCACCGACTGGAGGCGCTCCCTTTTTTTATATGCCTGGGATTTTCCATGGCAGTGGAGCCTATGGTGGGGCAGTTCCTGGGAGCTAAAGATAGTGATAAAGCCCGGGAATCCGTCTATCTCTCACTAAAAGTAACCTCTGGCATTATATTTATTATTTCCATTCTCTATTTTCTTCTGGCTCCCTCATTATACCGTATTTTTACCGATAATCCTGTCATTATTGCTCACGGAGTCAATTATTTACGGATTAACGCTGTACTTGAGGTTTTCCTGGCCTTTGAAGTCGTTTTGACAGGGGCTTTTTCAGGAGCCGGCGACACCAAGCCTCCTTTTTTTATTATTTTTCCCATCACGTTTTCAAGGATTCCTTTGGCTTACTTGTTTGCTGTCACATTCAACTGTGGGGTTACCATCATCTGGGTCATCATCGCCCTCACTACATTTTTTAAGGCAATGTTATTATTTTATCAATTTCAAAAAGGCCGATGGGCACGCAAAAAAATTTAGCCTTATATTAAAATATAAAAACTGTCCTCTTTCCAGGACAGTTTGTAACTATTTTGTTGGCAATTAAGTTGCCTGCATTGTGGTGTGAAGATGAGTCTAATAAAAAAAATCTTAAAAATAAAGACAATTGCTTTATGTCAAATTTTAAAGGAGGTTTGAATGTCAATGAGATTATTTTCTAAAAAACAATGTTCTCTTAAAAAGCAAATGAATTCAAATGCTATAAAAGCAGGTATCCTCTGGCTTTTATTAATCTTTATGCTTATTGGTTGTAAGTCGTTACAGGATGTAACAACTCCACAGGAACCGATATCACCGGACCATTTATACACCGATGAGGAGTTATATACAGAAGAAGATCCCAATGCTCCTGATGTGAAAGAAGAATGGGCCGCGTGGATCAGAGAGAATTATATCCCGATTCGCTCACTTACTTCAAAATACTTTTCCGATCTCCAATTTTTAAAACCTCTCCTGGAGGGCCGTAGAATTGTACAATTGGGAGAGAGCGGTCACGGAGTAGCGGAATTCAACAAAGTAAAAGTCCGTTTAATTAAGTTCCTCCATCAGGAGATGGGGTTCCAGGTAATGGCATTTGAAAGTTCTATTTTCGATTGCTTTTATTCCAATGACCATGAAGATGAATTTTCTGCAATTACTTTGATGCGTCAATCGATTTTTGGAGTCTGGCATACCGAAGAAGTATTGGACCTTTTTCTATACATTAAAGAGACCCAGGAAACAGGGAATCCGCTGATACTGGCTGGATTTGACACCCAGTTTTCTGGGCAGGCTTACACCAAGAGGCCTGAATTTTTACGGGATATTATTAATGTTATCGACAGCAATTATGCCCAGACTATTTATGAATTGGAAGCGGAATTTAGAACAAAGAGATCAGAAATGGACTGGGACAGCTTTAAGGTATTTCTCAGATCGAATGTGGATCAATGGATTGAGGCGTATGAAGCACTGGTTACATTTTTTGATACCAACATGGATGCTCTGAAAAGTGCGTTTTCTGACAAGCCGCTTTACCCGTTGATTGCACGGCAATCTGCGTGGTCCATGATCCAGTATATTTCCCAGATAGTCGAAACAGACAGCCTTCAAGCAACTTATATTCGAGACAGGGGAATGGGAACGAATTTAAGTACGTTAGCCAATACCATCTATCCTGGTAAAAAAATAATCGTCTGGGCGCATAACTTTCACATCCGGCACAACCAGGAGGCAGTGAGTGCTTCACCTGTTAAAACCATGGGGGACTGGGTAGCAGAAGAGTTCAGACCTGAACTTTATACCATCGGTTTATATATGTACCGCGGGAGTGCCGCATACAATAATCGGGATATATATACCATCCCCACTCCATATCCAAATAGCCTTGAGGCCATTTGTTATAGAGCGCGATGTAAATTCCTGTTTGTCGATATGCTTAATGAGCAGTTAAACACAGGAAACTCCTGGATGTTCGAGAGCATTTATGCCAGGGGCTGGGGTAAATACAACTATATCATGATATTGCGGGATCAGTATGATGGTATTCTATTTATAGATACGGTGAATCCCCCCAGCTATACATGATACCCAATTCGTTCTTCGAAGAAGAACTCAATCTCATTAAAAGTTATTTTGAATGAAATAAGAGACCAAACCAGACAAGCCGGAACCAAGAAAGGTTTTTCTGGAAATTACAAATTACAAATCCCAAATCACAAACAAATTTCAAACCACAAATTACAAACAAGAACTTTTAAGGCTAGAAGGAAAAAGAAAATCACAGTTTCAACCTGGATATAGCAAGTTCAATAGAAGATCGGTTAAGATGTTTGTGATTTTGGTCATTGGAATTTGTAATTTGCTTGTAATTTGTATTTTGGGATTTGTAATTTAAAATGTCTCACACACATGCCAGACATAACGGAAATAAAAATATCGGCAACATGATGCTAGATAATTTTTGGTGACTACTTAAATATATTAATAATATCGCCCTAAAATATTGATTTTCTTAAGTTTAATATTGATAAAATTAATTTTTTTGACTATAAATATTAAAAAAATTAAGGACAAGGTGAAAAAGAGAAAAGAGGGGACGGGGCCAAATGTAAACGATAAATTTAACCACGCCGTTACACGAGGTAACTATTCAGTTTTTGCAAGTAAAATGCTATTATGCGTTCATGATTGAACGAGCCTCAGGGAGGTGGCCCTAAGGTCACCGTACGGGCGAGTGAAACATGAACTGCATGATATATTTTTCTAAAACTGAATAGTTACTACACGAGTAGTTGAAATTTATTGAAGCTTGTGATATAATACCATTCTGGTTATGTTAAGTTTATAATAAAATTTAAAAAAATAGTTCGCATAAGGAGTGAATATGAGTTCAGGATACAAGAATAAAAAACGAAGGTCCTACAAACGTTTAATGGAAGTGTTGGCCCTGCTGCTTTTACTGCCGGTTATGGTTTGGTCGCAGCAAAGCAGCGCACAGAATTCGGCCCCCTGGTTGGACATCCCGGCGAGTTGGTCGCGCATCATCAAGGAAAATGTACTTATACTGGTGCCCGATGATTTACCGCCCGGTGCCGTGCTGATGTTTATGATTGAACCACCGGTCCCTCATAAACAAACGCTGGAAGGAGCATATCAAAAAGCGCTCAACGACCTGGGCCCGTGGAAGCCGGTGGGTCAAGTGCAAGAGCAAGCGGCCAATAATGATTGGCGCTTTCGCTTTGGTGTCGGTGTTACGCAGCTCGAGGGTGTTTCTTACACCGCCTTAACAGCTGTGGCCTTGCGCCGGGATTTATTGGCTCGGTTCTGGATGCTGGCTGACAGTGATACCACATACAATCGCTATCAATCCACCGTGCTCAATGCCATTTCCAGCGTGCAGGACATAAAAAACGCATCCGGGGCAGTGTCCGCACCCGCCCCTGCAGCAAAGGCCGCCAGCAAACTGGACCCGGCGTTTGGGAAGGGGCTGTCCGGTGTATATGTAGGGATCGTACGCAGTGTCCGCGCCAGCGCTGCTGTGCAAACTTACATTGATGATTACGAGGAAATCGATGTATTTTTCCCGGACGGTACTTATCGCCGCCGGTTGCCGATACGCGGTTTAAATAGTGACCTGGCCTGGGAGCGTCAGCAGCAGCTTCCACTCTGGGGTAATTGGCAGCAGCAAGGCAGCAGTATCATTGTGCGCCGCGGTAATTACCAGAGCCGGTATACCCTGCAAGGTCAACAACTGATCGATGATCGCGGTCGTGCCTGGTATAAAGTGAAACTGCCTGCAGCACAGCGTATCGACGGTGTGTATGCCCGTGCCGATTTTCGTGATGCCGATGCACCGCGTTTAATACTGCGTGCCAACGGCAGTTACGAAGATCAAGGGGGATTCCTGCGTATGGTCTCTTCTTCCGGGAACCTGGTGGAACCCGACGGCGATACCATGCTGGCCCGCTTGAACGAATCCGAATATAAAAAACTACGTCGGCCCAGCAGCGGTACATACAGCTATGAAAACTTTACGTTAACCCTGCACGCTCAAGATGGCCGTATCTGGCAGGTTAATACCTTTGTGCCTTCCAGTGAAAGCTTCCCAAAAGTGAGACAAATGGTCGTTAACGGCTATAAATTGCAAAGGGATTAAAGCCAGGGATTCATTGTTCATTTGTTATTTTTGCTTTTGATCAGCAGTGACTCGCACGGAATAAATGGCTTTATTTTCCTGTTATTTACTTACGGACAAAAAAGGAAACAGAAAACGGGACAGGCCAGAATTAAGTTCTAAATGTCTAAATATCCATTAATTAATCGATAGATTGGACATGAAGTTCCCAGATTTCATCTTCATTTTCAATAATCTGATAAAAGCTGCCATCAGCGATGCTGTAAGGGAAAAATCTCCTGGCATTCATTTCTACAACAGGAAACATGATTTTTTTTAGTAAATTTCCTTTAAGGTCAAATATTACAAATTCGCTTTTATTTCCTTCTTTTTTGAAAGTTAGCACATATATTTTCCCATTAGCAATAGAAAAATTTCGTATGGCCGGAAAGTACTCTGGAAATAAAGTATTCTTCAAATTCCATTCCAATCCACGTTTGAATAAATATTTAAATTCGCTTTTGTATTGTTTGATATCTTCATCAGTTAATTTTATTTTTTCATAATCTGTAGAAATGGTATAAAGTTTTTCCCCATTTTCATTAAATACATCAATGGCAAACGTTTGAATACCACTTAAAGTAGTGAAGAATTTATTATCATACGTATCATAAATCGGGCCTTCAATTCTGAAGAAGTGAACTTTGGTTGCTGATCCCGCTGACATTTCAAAGGGAAAGTCACATTTGTACATTTCCTTTTTTTTATGAAGACCAGGGTCATGAAGACTGACTGCTGTATATCTTTTGCCTTTCACTCGTGCAGTCTCCCACGCGGCAAAATTCTTGCCTATAGGAATAAATTGTTTACCAAATCCAAAGGGGTTAAATTTGATCATACGCTTGAAGTCCCCGTTTCTGTTAAAAAATAGCACCTTGCCCATACTATTTACCAGTAGATAATCGGATCGCACGTATATTTGTAAGCCTTTCTCTTTTTGATGAACCAACTCGGTAGGAATATAAAATTCACCAGGGCCTTCCCCCTGTCCACCAAACTTTTTCAACAGTTTGTAATCCGTTCCGGAATAGATATAAATGAAGGGATAATCAGTGATAAAAATCTGGTTACTATCGGCAACGATATTTCGGGGATAAATCAGTGGTGAAAGTATTGCCACTTTTTCGGCAAAAATAGCACCATTAACCATAATTAATACAATTAGACTAAATACAAAAATGAAATTCCTTTTCATTAACACCATATGAAATTCCTTTTATAATCATATTGAAATTATAAAGAAACTATTGTTCCTTGTCAACAGAATGAAAAATATTTAGGTCATGGTATACCACAACCTTTTTTTTATAAATCGATAATATAATATGAGAAAAAGATGGGACAGATGCCAAAAAATGAAGCAATTTTATCATTTTATCAATTTCAACAAGGCCATTGGGCACGCAAAAAAATTTAGCCCAATATTATAAATATAAAAACTGTCCTCTTTCCAGGACAGTTTTTAATTATTTCATTGGCAATTAAGTTGCCTGCAATTTGATATGAAGATGAGTCTAATAAATAAAATCTTAAAAATAAAAACGATTGCCTTGTGTCAAATTTTAAAGGAGGTTTGAATGCCAAAAAAATCATTTTATAAAAAACAATGTTCTATTAAAAAGCAAATAAATTCAGATGCTCTAAAAGCAGGTATCCTCTGGCTTCTATTAATCTTTATGCTTATTAGTTGTAAGTCGTTACAGGATGAAACAACTCCGCAGGAACCGATTTCACCGGATCATTTATACACCGATGAGGAGTTGCTCACAGAAGAAGATCCCAAGGCTCCTAGTGTGAGAGAAGCATGGGCCGCGTGGATCAAAGAGAATTATATCCCTGTGCGCTCGCTTACCTCAAAATACTTTTCCGATCTCCAATTTTTAAAACCTCTCCTGGAGGGCCGTAGAATTGTACAATTGGGAGAGAGCGGTCATGGAGTGGCGGAATTCAACAAAGCAAAAGTCCGTTTAATTAAGTTCCTCCACCAGGAGATGGGGTTTCAGGTTATATCATTTGAAAGTTCTTTTTTCGATTGCTTTTATTCCAATGAACATGAGGATGAATTTTCCGCAGCTACATTAATGCGTCAATCAATTTTTGGAGTCTGGCATACCGAAGAAGTATTGGAGCTTTTTGAATACATTAAAGAGACCAAGGAAACAGAGAATCCGCTTATACTTGCTGGATTTGACATCCAGTTTTCAGGGCAGGCTTCCGCTAACAGGCCTGAATTTTTCCGGGATATTATTAATGTTATCGATAGCAATTATGCCCAGACTATTTATGAATTGGAGGCGGAATTTAGAACAAAGAAATCAGAACTGGACTATACTGGCTTGCAGAAATATATCAGATCGAATGTGGTTCGATTGATTGAGTCATATGAAGCACTGGTTGCATTTTTTGATAACAACATGGATACTTTGAAAGATGCGTTTTCTGACAAGCCGCTTTATCCGTTGATTGCACGACAGTCTGCGTGGTCCATGATCCAGTATATTTCCCTTATAATCGAAGCAAATGGCCTTCAAGGAATTTATATTCGAGACAGGGGAATGGGAATTAATTTAAGTACGTTAGCCAATACCATCTATCCTGGAAAAAAAATAATCGTCTGGGCGCATAACTTCCACATCCGGCATAACCAGGAGGCAGTGAATTCCACACCTGTTAAAACCATGGGTACCTGGGTAGCAGAAGAGTTCAAACCTATACTTTATACCATCGGTTTATACATGTACCGCGGGAGTGCGGCATACAATAACCGAGATATATATAACATCCCCACTCCATATCCCAATAGCCTTGAAGCCATTTGTTATAGGGCGCGGTGTAAATTCCTGTTTGTCGATATGCTAAATGAGCAGTTAAACACGGGAAACTCCTGGATGTTTGAGTGTATTTATGCCAGGAGCTGGGGTAAAGGTAACTTTATGATGATATTACGGGATCAGTATGATGGTATTCTATTTATAGATACGGTGAATCCCCCCAGCTATATATGATACCCAAATCTTTCTTCTAAAAAAAAGAGGGGACCTGTCCCCTCTTTATTTCTTTATTCCCCCATTTCCTTTTCCGTTTCTCCTTTACCAGGACCCTTTTCATGTTCCACTTTTCCAACTATATTATGGCATAAAAATGACTGGGAACCAATCAATAAGGATTTAAAATTCTACAAAAAAAGTTACACAGTACGCTGCCTTTCAATGGACGTCACTAAAAGGACCTTGCAATCGATCCTGAAAAGGATTATTATAAAAACTCATAGCTAAAAGGAGACAAAACATGAATTTCAAGGAAAAAGCAACACTGGGCAGAACTGGTCTTAAAGCAGGCAGACTGGGAATTTCTTCCAGTTTCGGTGCACCGGCCGAAGCCTTTGAAGAAGCCTTTGAAAAAGGCTGCAATTACTTTACATGGGGCACCTTTATCAAAGGCCGGTCCCGGGAAATGGAAAAAGCCATAAAAAATATCACCAAAAACGGAAAACGGGAAGACCTCGTCCTGGCGCTGTTAACCTACGCCCATAGTGCATCACTTACAGAACACTTTTTTAAAAAAGGCCTTAAGGTGTTGGGCATCGAGTATGCGGATGTACTGATTCTCGGTTACTACTCCAAACACCCGCCTCAAAGGGTCATGGATGGGGCATTGGAACTAAAAGAAAAGGGCCTGGTGCGTTTTATCGGGCTGACGAGTCATAAACGGAAACTCTTTCCCGAACTTTACAAGGAAGGTCTGTTCGATGTGTTTCATATTCGTTACAATGCGGCCAATCGCGGAGGTGAGGAGGATACGTTTCCTTATTTAAAGGGTGAAGAGAGTGAGCGTCCGGGGATTGTAAGTTTTACCGCCACGCGGTGGCGCGCGTTTTTAAACCCGAAAAAAATGCCGCCCAGCGAATCACCGGTAACAGCTGTTGATTGTTACCGCTTCGTCCTTTCCAACTCAGCGGTGGATGTTTGTATGATGGGGGCTCGTACCCTGGAGCAAATGAGAGAAAATCTTACGGTTTTGGAAAAAGGCCCCATGACCGAAGAAGAACTCGCCCGCATGCGAAAGATTGGCGACCACATCTATGGCCGTAAGGACAAGTAATCGGGTTGGACGGGTTAGCGGGGTAGAGGAGAGGCCAGAATTTACCCTGAGGAAGAAAAGGTTACTTCCATTTAATGACTAAGAAAGTGATATCGTCCTCCTGGATTCTGCCGCTGCTCCATCTTTCTCCCGCTTCATTCAAAGAGGCAATGATAGCCCCGGGAGATTCTTTTCCAATTTCTCTGAATATTCTTTTAACCCTGGTCATGCCCAGCATCTCATCCTTTTGATTAAAAAGCTCGGGAAAGCCGTCAGACATCAGGAGAAGAATATCACCTTTTCCTATTATTGTTTCCCTTTGTTGGTAGGAAAAATTGACAAACCCTCCCAACGGAGGGCCTTTGATGAAGATTTCGTCAATGGTTTGTGATTTTTCCCTGGAGATTAAAGCCGGGGGCATACCTGCGGTAGAGGCAATGATTTTGTTTTTTTTAATCTGAAGAATCATCATCGCCATATACAAATGCCCCAGGTTCATACCTTTAATGATTTTGGTACAGTTGTTAAAAAATTCAGGTATATTTACAGATTCATTATAGGTACCGAACATACTTTTGACAGCAGTCACCATGGTGCCTGCTTTCATCCCGTGTCCGGTGGCATCCCCAATGACTGCTGTTAACGTACCGTCTTTTCCAATATGGAAATCATAATAATCGCCCCCAACTTCTGCGGCCGTTTTCATAAAGACATCAATCTCCAGGTCGGGCCGCTGCGGGATTTTTTCGGGCAGCATGGACAGTTGTAATTTCCGGGCCTCTTCCAGTTCTTTGGACTTTCGCTCATTCTCTGCTTCAAGGAGCCGCCGCTCAATTTCTAGCTGCCTGGTCTGACGTTCCTGTAAAAGATTTTTTTCAGAGAGCTCTTTTACCTGGACAAGTTTTGTTTCCAGGTTTTTATTGATCCGGGAAAAGTGAAAGGAAAGATAGATAGACATACAGATGATAAACACCGGTCCGCCGTAAGTATGAACCCGGAAAAAACTCCGGGGAGGATCCATCATTTGGTAAGCGATCATTTCAACAATTACATCACCTACCTGGTAAACAGATAATAGTGCCAGTGTGATGATACCGATTAAAATAATCCAAATACCCTGTTTTTCCCTGGGCCAATGCCTGATAAAGACCTGTAAGCTCTCAAAAATCAAAAGTGTGGTAAATAAAAATAACCCGATATTGATCAAACCCAAAGGTTTAAATGCGCCCCAGGTGCCGATGACCACAGCAGAAATAATAAAATAGCGATATCTTTTGGGAATCTTTGCATACACGATAGAATAAGAAGTCAGCAGCAGGAACGAAATGGTGAAGGTATTCAATATCGGACCGATCCTGAAATAAAATATCATCTCCCCCGGATCAGAGGTCGTATATCGATTCATAATCGTATAAAAAAATGCGGCAAAACCCATGAGACAAAAAGAATAAAACAAATTTTCTTTCAACCTGGGGTAAAATAAAAAAAGAAAAAGGTGCAAAAGCGCCAGTATTAAAGGTATCGCTGTCAGGAGGGCTTCATATTTGGCAAAGAGTATGTTTCGTCGGCTGACCTCTGACAATGTTTTATCGAAATCCATGAACAAAAGAAAAAAACCGGTATTAAATCCCATGCGCTGCTGGGATACTGTTGAATCGTTAAAATAACGTACGGCAATGACCTGCCGGGAGTGGTGATCAAATGTAAACGTTTTCCATCTCATCGGTTCCGAAGGCTCTTCAACAGGGGTTGAGGTTTTTATTTGGCCGATTCGGTGAATCGGTTTTCCATTCAGGAAAACTTCCGACGCGCCCAGGTGCTGGATATAAAGAGCAGCGGGTTTCCCCTGAAGTGTCTCATCGATCCGGAAATGGCACCTGAACCATCCGACTTTGTGCCAATTGGTTTTCATTATATTCTTGATATCATTGGAAAAGTAAATGTTTTCCCATAAGTGGTCATTATATCCGGGTTCTGCCCACTGCTGGTTATCGCCCGGGTGATATTTCCATTTCCAATCCCCGGTTAATGAAAATCCTCTTGATTCTTCAGCCAAAAAAGTTTTAGTCAATCGGTTTTTTCCTTGTAATGAGCCGGGAAAAACGAAAAACAACAATAGAATAAAAAGAAAAATAATCTTTGGAGCTAATTTCACAGTAGACTCTTTTGGTTTCATAGGGAAATTTTATATGAAAAAGGTAAATATTTCAAATTCGGTCTTTCTTCCGGGAAATCCGACTGAAAATGAGAACCTTATGTGTCTTCCTTTAAATTATTTGCACTCTTTAGAATCTCTAGATATTCTTCCGATGTCATTACCGAAATAACAGCCTTTTTGTAATCCTTTTTATTCCTGGTGAGAAGATAATCAATCCCGTTTTCTTTGGCAGTATAATACTGAATCGCATCTTCAAAATCTTTAAAATCAGAAGCAAGAGCCAACTCAACGATCTTTTCATCAACAGGTAGTATTTTTACCAGCAGCTTAAGCTTCTGTAAACTTTTTATCGCTTGAGCCTTGTTCTTGAGTTTACATAAAACATAATGAAGATTTGTAATTATGATGGGTGAGACATGTGCCTTAATTCTTCCTTTCTCTACAAAAGAAAAAAGTTCTGCAGCATATTGATAGAAAGGTTCTCGCTTTGCCAGGAGATCTAATATTATATCTGAATCGACAAAGACCTTTTCCATTATTGGTATTTCTCAATTAAATAATTTGTATAATCCTCTCTAAAATTGAAATCTTCATCCAGATGTATAATCCCTGATAACTCTTCAACTAAAGGAGAATATTTTTTTTCTTTATCCTGCTTTCTTTCTACCAGTGCTTTAAAGTATCTCTCTACCATCCTGGATAGACTTATATTTTTATTTTTCGCATACTCTTTTGCTTTCTCGATAACACCTTTGTCAAGTTTTAAGGTCAGTTTTGCTTCCATTTGGAACCTCCATGTACGTATAATATATATATTTCTTTTACGTATTTGTCAAGTTTTTTATGGTTTTTTTTCATCATTATCTGAGATATTGGTTAATAATCTGGATTGGGAATCGACCGGAGAAATCTCCGGGATTTCGCTGCTGCCCGCACCCATCTCTTTCAGTCGCTGGATGGAGGGTAATATTCGGCTTTCCATTGATCCCGCTGCTTTGTTGTACGACTGCACAGTGGCATTCAGCCGTTTCCCAACTTCACTCAAATGACCACTAAACGTGATGAACCTGTTATATAACTCCTTACCCTGATCTGCAATTTTTTGTGCATTCTCTGCTAATTGTAACTGAAGCCAGCCATAGGCAATGACCTTTAATAACGCTAACAGGGAAACAGGGGAAACAATGAGTACTTTGTTTGCTAAAGCCTCTTCTAACAACTTTCCGTCTCTTTCAAAGGCCGCAGTAAGACCCGAATCATAAGGAACCACCATTACAACAAATTCCGGAGAGCGCTGAAATTGCGACCAGTAGGCTTTTAAGGAAAGGGATTTTACATGGGAACGCATCGCTTTTGCATGTTCATCTAATTTTCTTTTTCGTTCATCCTCTTCCTGAATCTGCTGGGCTTCCAGATAGGCATTCATAGGTGCTTTTGAATCCACTGGAATAATGCCCTCATTCGGCAAATGTATCAGCATATCCGGCCGTCCCTCTTCCACTGTTACCTGCTCATTGAAATCCACATAGGATATCATACCCGCCATCTCGGCTATTCTACGCAATTGGACCTCTCCCCATCTGCCCCGTATCGTTGTGGACTTAAGTGCCTGGGTTAAATTAAAGGTGGTTTTTTGTAATTCCTGATATGATATTCCCAGGTTGGCAACTTGCTGTAATAATGAATGATATGCCCCTTCCCGCTTTTGCTCCATCTCCTGGATCTGCTTATCAAGTTCTGCCAGGCTTTTTTCTACAGGATCAACCAGATTCTTAAATTCTGCTTTTTGAAGTCCCCAGTCTTTCTTCTGGAGTTCCAGCAGTTCATTTAATTTCTCCCGGGCTTGCATTAGGAATTGATGCGCATTTGAGGTAAGCAAATCTGCAGAAAGTGCCTTAAAGGTTTCTTTCATTTTTTCCTCGGTAATTTCCAGCCATTTTATCCGCTGCATATCTGCTTCCCGCTCCTTTTGCAGTCCAATATTGTCAATTCTGAGATTTTCAATGCGCTTGGAAAATCGTATATGTTGAATCAGCCAGGCCAGAAGAAATCCTATTAATAGTCCTACCGACGCATATCCAATCATTTCCAACATCTTTACAGCCTCCTTCCTAATTAAAAACATAGGAAAATCATTTTTATCCAGTTGAAATAGTAAAGAAAATAGTGTTCATTGTCAATAGACTAAAAAAAATAACTTTATTGAGGCTGCCAATTGCTTTATTTAAAGTGATTTTCTAACGGCTCTTTTTTCAGTAATCCACCACCTGATTATAAAGACTTGGTGGTGAAGCTGTGGTACGTGTTACGAGTTGCCGGGGGAGTTCAAAGAGCTTGTCGTTTGTAAATTTTATCTTTAAGAAGAAAGAAAAAAAGAAGGGATAGTCGCGAATGCTCCAATAATCCCATAACCTTGCTTACTGTGATCTCTGCGATCTATTCTTTTTTTATCAAACGTTTTGGAGGTATAATAGGCATAAAGATTAAACATTCTAAATCTCTATACTCTCAGGGTCATTTTCCAAATCATCAACTTTCCACTCCTGCTCGTCAAAATTAAAATCCGCGATTTTCTCAAGCGACATCTTTAGATATTTACCGGAGCCTGATGCAGCGACCTCACCACTGGCGAGCCTTATCTCCCCGGTTCCTTTAAAAATCCTGCCATTCTCTTCAGTTATACGGCCAATTACTTTAAGTTTTTCATCCAGTGGAATAGGTTTTTTATAACGTATACTAAATTCAATAGTAACTCCCCAAACCTCCTCATCAAACCTGGACATAATAGCTCTTCCAATAGTCTCGTCAAGCACAGCCGCGGATATTCCGCCGTGCATCCTGCCCGGATAGCTCTGATGCTCCTCTTGAGGAGTAAATATTGCTATCACCTCATCATTTTCCATTTCATAAAATGCCGCCTTTAATCCATAGGGATTTCTGCGACCGCATACCATACACATTTTTGAATTAGGCTGTTTTCGCCTTACTTTTAATTTTTTCTTCATTTTATTATCCCTTAGGGAAAATACTAGAGGAAATTATGGAGAAAGTCAATATTTGATGAATATTTCTACTCCCAAATTAGTGAGACAAGAGGGGGCAGGCAGAATTAAGGCCCTAGAGTAAAAAAATTAACCTTATTAGGACTGCTAAATGCTTTATTTAAAAGGATTTTCTAGCGAATCTTTTTTCCGTGTTTGTCTGTGTTCTTCCGTGGCTAATTAGCCACTTGCATAAGTTGAAAAAATGGTATAAACTACATCCTATAAGAGGTAAGCCATGTTTGTTAAATTACTAATGCTTTTTACCATTGTGCCTGTGGTGGAACTCTATATCCTGGTAAAAGTAGGGCAGGAGATCGGAACCATGAATACAGTGGCTCTTGTTATTATCACTGGAATTGCTGGTGCATCTTTTGCCAAATCCCAGGGCGCTCAAATTATCTCTAAAATCCGCAGTGCTATAACCCAGGGGCAAATGCCTGGCAGCGAACTGCTGCAAGGTGCCATGATTCTGGCTGGCGGCATCTTGCTGCTGACTCCTGGTTTCCTTACTGACCTGCTGGGGCTTTCTATGCTGATTCCTTTCACACGAAAACTCTATGCAGATATGACGCTGGCTTACTTCAAAAAAAAATTTCAAACCGGTCAATGGCACTATACCACCTATACCGATACCACTTACACGGAAACCAATGAGAACAACGAAGAGATAATCCAACACCCGGAGATCGATGAGTAAGAAAAAAGATTGAGTTGCTTAATAATAAATTCGTGCCAGGCGCCAAAGAACCATCTTTCCATTTAGTGCCTGATTTTTTGCGTATGAGGGGATGAGGTACCCGTAGGAAGTCTGTCATCCCGCCGAAGGCAAATGACGAGTCGGCAATAGTTCTCAAGAGTTCTTAAGGGTGTTTACTTTGAGAACATGACGGTGGCTTCTTGTATCAGGTCTTTGTACCGGAGAACCCAATTTTCCATGGCTGTGGCTTCTTCCTCGGAGAACTCGAAAACCAAAGCCAGTGCCCTGAGAATTTTCTCCTCTTCACCGGCAAATTCTTCATCCACATACGCAAGGGCAATACTTTCCAGCATCAGGATCACGCGGGATTGGCGGGTATCAAAGGGTTCGGCCAACTCTTCGATGGAACCTTTGGGCAAATCGGTTTCATCCCACATCCCCATCTCGTACCGCATGCCTTCGATCATTTGCCGCTCCCTCGGGTCTAAAAGACCATCTGCCCCTATGATCTTCATACCAATAGCTAAAAAGGCTTTCTTTTGAGCTTCTGTCAACATATTTAAAAACATCTTATTGCCTCCTTTCGAGACATTATTTTACCATTTTATGATATAAATTTCCAATTAATTCCTAAAACCCTTTTAAACAGGGACAAACATGAAGCCCAACAACTATTTTGTCGAGCGATATCCCTCGCAGAAAAAATGGGCAGGTGAAATATATAACAAAATGAAGGAGTATAAAAATGTAAGATCGAATTAAAGCGAAAAGTGCTTGATAAAAAGAAGACCAGCCACAAAATCACTCACATTTAAGGATATCCACAGGATTTAACCGGGCAGCTTTGATTGCCTGATAACTCATCGTTAACAAAGCAATCGCAAATGAGAGAATCCCCGCTCCAATGAATATCCAGAGACCAGGGTTTATTCGATATGCAAAATTATTTAGCCATTTAACCATTACAAAATAGGCTGTGGGCAGTGCAATAATATATGCAATCCCTACCAATTTAGTAAATTCCTTAGATATCAGTAGAACAATGCTGGTGGCTGATGCCCCAACCACTTTACGAATAGCAACTTCTTTGGAGCGCTGCCGGGTCATAAAAGATACCAGCCCCAGCAGTCCAAGACATGCTATAATTATGGCCAGAATGGTAAAAATACTAAAAATCTTTCCAAGCTTATCACTGCTTTGATACTGCCGTTCAAAATCCTTATCAAGAAAAAAATATTCAAAGGGCTTATCGGGAAATAGTTTCTCCCATTTGCTTCTAAGAGATGCCAAAATTTCTGCTTCATTGTTTCCTTTAACTTTCATGCTGAGATACATGAATCTTTCGGGTCGAATTGTCATAACCAACGGTTTTACCCCAGCATGTAGTGACTGGTAGTTGAAGTCTTTAAAAACACCGATAACATCTCCTTTCCGATTTGCATAGCCTGACTCAATACGCTTTCCAACAGCTTCATCCCCGGAATTCCATCCAAAGGATTTTGCCGCTGCTTCATTAATCATAAAGGCGCTTTCTACATCTGCTGTGGAATTCGGTAAAAAACTCCTACCTGCTGCCAGGTTAATATTGAACACATCGATAAAATTATGATCCACAAAAAGATGATACATATTCTGTAATTTATCCTTCTCTTCATCGAGCCGCTTGATGGTGAAATTTGCTAATTGGCGCCCAGGTATACTATCACTGGCAGTCACAGCATTTGCCGATTGAAGTTGCAGGAATTCATTTTTTATTGACTCATAGCTCTGCGAAAAGCCTCTTATTTCTCTGACTGGCAAAACCACTACCTGTTCCTTATTGAAACCCAATGCATGGTGTTTCATGAAATTCAACTGCCGATGGACAATGAGTGATCCTACAATCAAAATGATTGACACTGTAAACTGGAAAACAACCAGTGTTTTTCTTAAGGCAGACGTTTTAGTGACCTTGCTTAACATGTTCTTTGTCAATAAGACCGGCCGTAGTGAGGATAGAAAAAATGCGGGATAACTTCCGGAAAAAATTCCAACAAACAGGAATACCCCGATAATCCCAATGAACAGGTAGATGTTGGTAAAAAAATCAAATCCTAATGGTTTGCCGGAAAGTACATTAAAGAAGGGAAGGACACTTCGAACCAGTATAATGGCAATAAAAAAGGCAATGGCACATAAAAATAGGGATTCGGCGAGAAACTGTTTTACCAATTGAGATCTGTGTGCTCCGGCTACTTTCCGCATACCCACTTCCAGGGTCCTGCTGAAAGAGTGGGCAGTGGTTAGATTCATAAAATTGATGCAAGCGATTAACAAAATAAAAACGGCAACCGCAGTAAAAATATAAATATACAAAGGATTACCCGGCTCTTCTGCTTCATAGCTAAGGTGAGAATAGAGGTGAATGTCTTTAAGTGGTTGTAAAAAAAAGTTAAATACTATTCCCGCCTCCTTTAAATCCTTTCCGATATATTGGTTGGCAATGGAACTGATCTGATTCCCCAATTGCTTAATATCAGCATTTTTGGCAGTTTTTATATACGTATAATACATGGTGGTGGTCCATGTGTTTACACCCCGATAATCTTTAACCACATCAATGGGGGTGAGAAAATCAAACGTGAGGTGGGTGTTGTGGGGGATATTCCTTATCACACCGGTAATCTCAAAATTTCCGGATAAAAAGGGCCCGCTGATATCTAGCATTTTTCCCAAAGGGTCTTGATTCCCGAAATATTTTCGGGCAATGTTTTCACTAATAACGACTGTAGATGGACGGTTTAATGCTGTTTTGGGATGGCCTTTCACAAATGGAATACGGAACATCTCAAATACTTCCGGATCCGCGAAATAATAACCTTTCTCATAAAATTTTTTATCCTCTCCATATTTTACTAACAATTCCCGCCAACGCATGAAACGAACGAATTTTTCCACCTGGGGAAAATTGTCCTTCAACGCAGGTCCGAGAGGTAGGCAGGTGAGTGCAAAAAACCGGGTGTGGGTGCTGGTTTTTATCTCTAATGCCACCCGGTATATTCGATCCGCATCCTTGTGATAATTATCGTAACTCGATTCATCCCAAACCCACAAAAAGATCAATAAACAACAAGCAATCCCCACGGAAAGCCCTGTGATGTTTATAAAAGAAAAACCTTTGTATCGGATCATATTTCTTAATGCAATTTTAAAATAATTTTTAACCATGGCCATTCTCCAGTAAACCTGGTTTATTATAAATGCAGGAAGAGCCTTTACTAACTGACCCCAATACCACAACGAAGCAGCAAACAAACCTTTCTCCTTCGCAATTTCTGTGAATATCTCTTCAAAATCACCAATTAAGGTCGGATGGTCTTCTTTGCCAAATATTTTACAAATAAGCCAATATGCAGTTTTCGGAGATTTAATTCTGTTGTTTTTCATTTTTTTCTACCTGGAGAAAAGGATAAATCGATATAACCTTCCCACATAATGTCATTTACCTTTTTAATTTCATTCAAAGCAGCTTTACCTTTGTCGGTTATTTCATAATACCTCTTGCTTAATCCCCTTCTCTCTTCTGTGGCTTCCCCGGTATAGGCAGTCAGATATCCCTTTTTTGTTAAACGGTCCAATGGGAAATATACGCCTCCCAGGGAAAGTTTTTTCCCGGTTACATTCTTTATATGCTTATAAATTGTTGTACCATAAGCATTTTCCTGGAGTCTCCAAACGGAGATTAATATCAACTCTTCTAGTTTTGACAAAATATGCATAGAATAACCTCCTTTTTTGAATAAGTATATTCTACATAATAGAATACGTAAAGGAATCAAAAAGGTTTATATTTTCTAAAATTTAGAATTTTTTTCTTTTTTTTTGTGCTTTAATATTCCATCGAGACGTTCATTTGCGGAAAAACAAAAAAATCTGATGATGAATTTAGGTGGCCCCGATTCACCATCAAAAAAAATGGTGAATCGGTGTTCAAGGTTCTATGTTCAAGGTTCAACGTTGATGAGCTTAAAAGAATTATTAACTATTTTAAGTACTTTGAAACAAACATTGAACTTTGAACATTGAACACCAAATCCACCTTTTTCAAAAAATCAGATGGTGGATTTGGAGTGGCATCTTGAGTTGCGGGTGCCACCCGCATTGTGGTATAATCTTAAGATGATATTCCTGGTAAAAACCAAAAAATAAAGTAAAAATTTGTGACCAAAAAGGAGATTTTTTACTGAAATAAACGTATAAAATAAATGGAGACAAACATGAAACAAAAAAACGATTTTGTCGAGAACATTCCTCGCAGGGAATTTTTGAAAATGGGCGTAAAAGGCGGTATAACTATTGCTGCAGCGTCTTCGATTATAATGGACCTGATGGCAATGCCCAATATAACGAAAAGCACAAACGCCGGAACTCTGACCCCTGGCTTTGATCCGGATATGATCAAGAGAACCTTTGCCCATGCACTGGGCAAAGGAGGCGATTTTGCAGAGGTCTATATTGAAGACCGGATTTCCCGCACCATCAATATGGAAGAATCAAAGTTTAAAGATGCCGTGTTTGGGATCAGTCAGGGAGCCGGCGTCCGGGTTATTTCAGGTGAAAAAACCGGGTACGCGTATACGGATGAGATTACAGAAGAGAAACTAAAAAGAGCTGCTGAGGTGGCATCCTACATTGCCAGGGGCTCGAAAAAAACGAAACCGGTCAATGTAAACCTAAAAAAAGCAAAGCGGAAATCGTTTATCACTGTGAAACTTCCTTTGGAGGAGGTGGCGGAGGAAAAACGCCTGGAAGTGATGAAACGGGCAAATCAGGCGGCATTGGAGTATGACCCAAAAATAAAATTAGCCTATATCTCCTATTACGATGAAATCCGGGGAAGAACCATTGCTAACAGCGAAGGTTTACTTTTACAGGATCGGTTACCCCTGTTGTTCTTTATTGTACAGACCCTGGGAGTAGGCAACAATACCCGCCACATGGGACGGGAACGAATCAGCAGCCACTCTGGTTTTGAGTTGTTCTCTGAAAAGACACCGGAACAAGTGGCCAAAACCTGTGCCAGGGAATCAGTGGTGATGTTAAAAGCCGACGATTGCCCGGCCGGGAAAATGGACGTGGTTATGCAAAACGGATGGGGCGGTGTCCTGGTCCACGAAGCAGTGGGACATCCCCTGGAAGCGGACATTATTGCTAGAAAAATCGGTGCCTTTACTGGAAAACTGGGAAAAAAAGTAGCCAGCGAGTTGTTTACAATGGTGGATGATGGAACCCTTCCCAATTTCAGGGGAACCACCAACTTTGATGACGAGGGAACCCAGATGAAGCGGAATGTGTTGATTAGAAACGGTGTCCTTGAAAAATACATGACCGATATCCTGTCTGCCAAACAATTGAAGATGGAAAGAACAGGGAATGGAAGGAGGGAAAGCTTCCGACATATCCCCATCCCCCGAATGACCAATACTTTTATAGAAAAAGGAAAAGATAAACCCGAAGATATCCTTGCCTCCACCAAAAAAGGGATTTACGTCCAGAGTCTGAGTGGTGGAAGCGTAAATTCCATTACCGGGATGTTCAACTTTACCTGCCGCGAAGCCTACCTGATCGAAAATGGCAAGAAAACAAAACCGGTAAAAGGTGCCACACTGATTGGGAACTGCATGGATATTGTGTCAAATATCAATGCTGTTGGAAACGACCTGGCCTTTGGACCAGGCATTTGTGGAAAAGGACAGATGGCCGAAGTGACCGCAGGTCAACCCACGGTAAGACTGCAGGGTATTAATGTGGGTGGCAGCAAAGGGAGGAAATAATCATGAACTATAAAAAATTAGCAGAAACACTGGTGAAAAAATGCTTGAAAAAAGGTGCAAATGCAGCTGAAATCTACATCGAAAAAGAACGGAACCTTGATATCCAAATCCGCAACGGGGAACCAGAAACGATTGAGGAAAACACGTCCCACGGTGTGGGATTCCGGGTGTTTGTAAACGATAGAATGGCCTTTTCCCACTGCAATGATTTTTCTGACAAAGCCCTGGAACAAGCGATTGACCGTGCGATTGCCTTTGCAGGGAATACAACTCCTGATAAAAACAATATCCTTCCGACAGAGAAAGGCTTCACCGATGTCAAAGACCTGTATGATCCTACGATCAATCGGATTTCCATGGACAAAAAGATCGACCTGGCCATTAAAGTTGAAAAACATGCCCTTAAAGATCCCCGAATCACCAAAAGTGCGGGTGCTGGATATTCGGAGAATGAAGTAGAAATATATCTATCCAATTCCAATGGCCTTTTAAAAAACACAAAAATCCAGAGATGTTCCCTGGGAGTATCGGTGGTAGCAGAAAAAGATGAACAAAAATCCGTTGGTAGTGAGCGATGCTCGCGAAGGTTCTGGAAAGGCCTGAAATCCCCGGAAGCGATTGCTCAAAAAGCGGCAAAAGAAGCGTATGAAATGCTGGACCCCCGGATGATAAAAACCCAGAAAGCATCGGTTATTTTTGACCCGGATGCAGCTCGTGCCATACTTGGCGGAATCTTGATGGCAGTGAACGGTGAACGGGTGCTGCAGGAGGCAAGCTTCCTGGCAAAGAAACTGAATCAAAAGGTGGCATCCGACCTTGTGACTATCATTGATGATGGAACCCGTGCCAGAGGATTGGATAGCCGTCAATTTGACGGGGAAGGGGTGCCCACCCAGTATCGAAAAATCCTGGAAAACGGGATATTAAAGGGCTTTATGTACAATACCATTACTGCCAAAAGAGCCGGTGTAAAGAGTACGGGCAATGCCTCAAGGAGAGACTTTAAAAGTTTACCCGATATCGGCGCCCACAACTTTTATATGGCTGCGGGCAGATCCTCTCAGGAGGATATTATCAAAAATACAAAAAATGGGCTGCTGCTAAAAGGGGTGACCGGCTACGGGATCAATCCTGTGAATGGAAATTTCAGTGGAGGCGCTTCTGGATTCTGGATCCAAAACGGGAAGATTGCCTTCCCGGTGAAAGGCCTGACGATTGCTGGAACCGCTGAACAGATGCTGATGGGTATTGATATGGTGGGAACCGACCTGGACTTAAACCGGAGGTTTACTGCCCCTACCTTTCGTATCAAGGAGATGCAGGTGGGAGGCGAGTAAAAGTGATAGCTAAGATGCGAGATGAGGGGTAGAGAGATAAAGAGGTAGAGGGGTAGGCGCTGCGCGCCATTTTTTACATCTCTTTTACATATTACCTCTTTACCTCTCCACCCCTTCATCTACCACTTACTCCAACTGTTACAAATAAAATCATTGCAAAAATATCTGATGGGGACTATAATATTATCCGAGGCCATATTATGAAAATATTAAGCAAGACAAAGCAGTTAATCAGTGAAATTGAGAGTTTTTGGGATACCATTGGCAAAGCGGCCCTGGTTTTTAAAGCAGGAGTCAATGATTATTTTAATCAAAAAATGGATCGCCTGAAGACGAGACTGGAGGAAATTGACCAACTGGAACATGAGGCAGACTCGCTGCGAAGAAGCATAAAACATAAACTCTATTCCCAGATGTTGATCCCTGAATATCGCGGAGATGTGCTGGGACTGCTGGAAACAAGTGATAATGCCATCGACAGGACGAAAAAAGTATTAAATTCATTGGATATCGAACGACCGGACATACCGGCATCCCTTACAGAGGATTTCAAAGAACTGGCAAACACTTCCGCAAATGCGTTGGATGAAATGGTTAAGGCTGCCAGGGCATTTTTTTCAGATATTAAAATCGTTAATGATTTTATTAATAAAGTCTACTTTTATGAACACGAAGCCGATAAACTGGAGGACCACATTAAACGAAAAGCATTTAAAACAAATGAGATTAAAGAGCTAAGTCGAAAGGTTCAGATAAGGCATTTTGCCGAACGAATATCAATGCTGTCAGATGATGCGGAGGCGGTCTGCGAGAGACTTTCTATTTATTCCATAAAGCGCTCTATTTGAATTTTGATTGTTAAGGAAGGCAGATAATGTTTACCATTTTTTTCTTTCTTTCAAGCGGGCTTTTTTTGGGTTGGTCATTGGGAGCCAATGATGCCGCCAATGTATTCGGAACGGCTGTAGGAACAAAAATGGTAAAATTCAGGACAGCCGCATTCATATGCAGTGTGTTTGTTATTTTGGGGGCAGTCACCAGCGGTGCTGGTGCGTCTCATACACTGGAGAAACTGGGAGCTGTGAATGCTATGGCTGGCGCATTTACAGTTGCCTTTTCAGCCGCTCTTACCGTCTTCTGGATGACAAAGCTGAAACTACCTGTATCCACCTCCCAGGCCATTGTTGGCTCGATTATCGGGTGGAATATCTTTTGCGGTTTTTCAACCGATTATCACACCCTGACTCAAATTGTCAGCACCTGGGCTATTAGCCCTGTTTTAGCCGGTGTTTTTGCTGCCCTTCTCTATTTCATTTTCAAAGCTGTAATTGAAAAATCAAAGATTCATATGATCCGACTGGATTCCTATACAAGATGGGGGCTCATCATTGTTGGAGCCTTTGGTTCCTACAGTTTGGGAGCCAATAACATTGCCAATGTGATGGGAGTATTTGTTAAAATTTCACCTTTTCAAGATTTAAATATTGCGGGACTATTCCGGCTTTCTTCAGCGCAGCAGCTCTTCTTCCTGGGCGGAATCGCCATTGCCGTGGGTGTCTATACCTATTCAAGAAAGGTGATGAAAACCGTAGGGTCTGATTTGTTCCACCTATCGCCTGTGGCAGCATTGATCGTGGTTTTGTCAACCGGTCTGGTATTGTTTTTGTTTGCCTCTGAAGGGCTTAAAGTATGGCTTGAGTCCATTGGTTTACCATCCCTGCCGCTGGTGCCAGTATCCAGTTCCCATGCAGTGGTGGGATCGATTCTCGGTATAGGTGTTGCCAAAAGCGGCAGAAATATAAATTTTAGTATCCTGGGAAAAATCAGCAGCGGCTGGATTATGACACCTATTATTGCCGGTGTGGTTTCTTTTATTCTTCTCTTTTTTGTCCAAAACGTATTCATGCAGAAAGTTTACAGTTGAGAAAAGAAATATACAGGCGCCGTTTCACCTTTTTATTTTTAATATTTAATATTTATTTTTTTTAATCAACCTGATATACTTATATACCATTGCGAAATATGAAGAAGATGAGGCCGTTGAATGTTAAAGATAAACCGAGCCATTGTGATTGTCCTGGACAGTGTGGGTGTCGGGGCACTGCCGGATGCAGCGAATTTCGGCGATAAAGGTGCCAATACACTGGGCCATGTAGCAGAACATATGGGAGGTCTCTACCTTCCCCATTTGCAGCAAATGGGAATGGGAAATATTATTCCCATTAAAGGTGTACCACCTGAACCAAAACCCACTGCTGCCCACGGCATCATGATAGAAGCCTCCAGGAGCAAAGATACCATGGCCGGCCACTGGGAAATGATGGGATTGATAGTGGATAAACCCTTTCCTACCTTTCCTCACGGATTCCCAGAAGACATTCTTGAAAAATTTTATAAAGCTTCAGGAGTCACACAGGCGTTGGGCAATAAAGCTGCCTCTGGTACTGTGATCATCGCTGAACTGGGGGAAGAACATATTAAAACCGGTTTTCCCATTGTCTATACCTCTGCAGATAGTGTCTTCCAGATCGCTGCTCATGAAGAGGTGATCCCTATAGTGAGACTCTATGAGATGTGCGAACAGGCTCGAACGGTCTGTGACCAATACCAGATCGGAAGAGTGATTGCGCGTCCTTTTGTGGGCGAGAAGGGAAATTTTACGCGCACAGCCAACCGTAAAGATTATCCCATGGACCCGCCGGGAGAAACAGCATTGGACGTGCTGAAAAAAAACAATTTCCCTGTAATGGGCATCGGAAAAATCGAGGATATTTTTGCAGGAAAAGGCCTTACCCGGGCTGTTCACACCAAAAGTAACAGCCACGGGATGGAATGCTTGATGGAGGAATTATCCATTACAAAAAGCGGGTTGATATTTATCAACCTGGTGGATTTTGACATGCTTTACGGACACCGCAACAATGTCGAAGGATATGCCAGAGCGCTGGAGGTTTTTGACAGGGAATTGGGTGAATTGCTGCCTCAGGTGCACGAGGATGATTTACTGGTTATCACCGCTGATCACGGTTGTGATCCCACCTATCAGGGAACGGATCATACCAGGGAGTATGTGCCGTTATTGGTTTATTCTCGCCTTCTGGAACCCCGTGATCTGGGAACGAGGGAAACCTTTGCAGATATCGGCGTTTCAATCCTGAACTCGTTCGGTATCAAACATTCCTTCCCGGGGATTGGCTTTCTATGAGTGATAATGAGCCCACAGAACACACAGAAAAACACAGAAGTTTATAGCATTTTTTTTTGTTTTTTCTGTGTCTTTCTGTGTGTTCGCAATTACGTGGGCCCTCTTTTAAATAAAAAGGAGTTGTGAATGAATATTTACGATCAGATTAATGAATCGGTTGATTTTATTAAGAGGCGGAGTGCATTATTACCCGAAATCGGTGTGGTACTGGGTTCGGGTTTGGGGGAATTTGCCGATACCCTCCATGATAAAACGGTTATTTCGTATGAAGAGATTCCCCACTTTAAAAAGGTGAGTGTAAAGGGCCATGCAGGCCGACTGGTGATTGGAAAGATTAACAATAGAGCCACTGCCGTTATGCAGGGTCGTTATCATTATTATGAAGGCCACGATATCAGTGAAGTGGTTTTCCCTATCCGTGTTTTATGCAGCCTGGGCATCAAGAAGCTCCTGTTGACCAATGCAGCAGGAGGTATTAGCCCCATGCTGGTGCCCGGGGATTTGATGATTATTCGTGATCACATCAATATGATGGGTATTAATCCCTTGAGGGGAGAAACGGATGAACGCCTGGGTCCCCGATTCCCGGACATGAGCCAGGTCTATGACAATGGTCTCATCGATATCATTGCCGACAGCATGCAGGCCCTGGGGTTGGGTGTAAAAAAAGGAGTATATCTTGCGTTGAGTGGTCCATCGTATGAAACCCCGGCAGAGATAAAAATGTTTTCCGTACTGGGTGCTGACGTAGTAGGCATGTCAACCGTTCCTGAAGCCATTGTGGCTCGCCATATGGGTGTAACAGTGGCAGGCATTTCTTGTATCAGTAATCTTGCGGCTGGAATTTCCAAAACACCGCTGAACCATGAGGAAGTAACGGAAACCGCCAACCGGGTCCGGAATCATTTTATCAAGCTTCTAACCACGATTATTCCCAGGTTCTAGCCCCATTTTTAATTGACTGATCTCCTCTCTTTACCCCTCTACTTTACTCCTCAAAACTTTTTATTCAACTCTTTAACGGCCAGGTCGTACTTGCCGGTTTGTGGATCGCCCACCCAGATGAACACATCGTAAAGTCCAGCAGGCACGTTGGGCATTTCCACCTGTAATCTTACTTTGTTGATGGGCAAATCTTTTATGGTAAAGGTATCAACGCCGTCGTAAATACTTTCGGACTGGCGGTTGAACACCTGGAGTCGTACCAGCAGCTCTGTTATTGGCTCCTGTTTTTCCATTTTAAAATGAGAAACAACAAAGGTAATAAAATTGCCATTAAAACTCACCTGATCGATTCGGATTTGAGGTGTTTCGAGTTGTTTCTTCTTCATCATTTTCCGGAAATAGGACCCACGTTTACCATCATCATAATAGAGACGATACTTTTTGTTTTTAACCAGGACTTTGATCTTACTTTTTTTGTGTTTTTCTCTTTTTTTCGGCACATAAGTCAGCATATAGAAGATGTCGTGGTCACCAGTGATCTCCCGATAGAATTTTTCGATATCATCCGAATGTATAAAGGTGCCGCCGGTTTTTTTTGCGATTTTCTCCAGGAGGAGATAGGAAGCGGAAATAATGGGTTTATAGGACAAATCAGCGGACAAATCGTTTCGCATGCCTTCCCGGTCTTCCATTAATAGGGTATGAAACGCTGCCCCGGTATCGGCAAATACTTTGCTTAAATCGTCATCAAGTATGGGCTCTTCGACTGCCAGTGCTTCCTGGAGTTCATGGTATCGTTTACTGGCTCTCATAAAATTATCTCCCAGCAGAAGTTTTCTAAACTCAGAATTCCATTTGGGTTTAAAAAATTGACCGATTTGATAAAAGCTCAACACCCACTTTTCAGCCTTTTGAGCCTTTAAATATTGAGCCAATTGGAGATACCGGGAGTCTTTCATGGTTAAGTAGAGACTTTTGAACTCCCATACCAATTGGGCATAGTTCCTTACGAATTCATCACTGGTCAAATCTCTAAGTCTGCCGTACTTCAGTCGGGCTTTAAATGAACGAAGCATGCTCTCGATTCGCCGTTTAAAATAATTGGATTTCTCCCTGACATTTTCCATTTCCGATAGGAGCACTTTTTTTAGTTTTTCTCTTTCCTTCAAGGGATTGGAAATTTCCCTATCATCGAAGAAAAACCGATTGGTGATAACCATTAATCGGTCATTTTTGCGGAAGATTTTGTCAAAAAAGATATCCAGGATACGAACGGCATCAGGGTTATAATGACAGATGTTAAAGATCAACACAAACAACCGGGAGGATGCTTCTTTTTTTTGCAGGAAGGGTGTTTCGGGCGCTGCTATTTTTTTCTTATATTCATAAAACCCGTGGATATCTCGTTCCTTGCCGTTGACCAGAAGTGTGAAGTCCGATTTTTTTAAGCCGCTGACGGCTTTTCCTTTAAAAAATACACGGACCGGGACTTCGACATTGGTGACCTCTACCTTTTCAATGATTCTTTCTTGTGACTGATCATATCCGAAGATAACAAAAGAAAGAGATAGAAAACACGAAATCAAGATTTTTAAAACCGACATCTTAAAAAAAACCCTCCGGCACGAGCCGGAGGGTTTTTTATAGGCATATGTTTTTTACAGTTTTATTTCTCTATTAGAAACTGTATTTCGCACCGAACATTGCTCTCCATCGAGAGAATTCCTGGTTGAGAATGTAACGGGCATCTTTCTTTGACGCATCCCCTCTAAATCTAAATGTAGGGACACCCTCGCTGTTATACCCGTCGAATTGAAGCGGCGCATCATCAAATTCGATGTACCTGTAGAATCCCCAGTCCTTATCAAACAAATTCAGAAGGTTTTCAATATCGAAGGAGAGTATCAATTTATGACCTTTCAGACCGGGCACAGGGATTTCTTGAGCGATTTTTATATCCACACGGTTGTACCAGGGGTCACGGCTGGCATTCCGGGGAAGAATTTCTCCGCGGTGTTCATCCAGGGCAGGATCGGCTTTAATATAAGCATCCAGCTCAGCCCAGGTACCGCTGGTCAGGATGATATCGTTTTCATCAATGGGTACATAGATGGAGTCGTTGCTCCGACCGTCACCGTTGTAGTCATACACGTAAATGGTAGAATAAGGTCTTCCCGACCGGCCTTCAAAGAAGAAAGAGAAGGTGGTGGGAGCATTTTTAAAGAACCTGAACACTTTTGAAAAGGCGAAGGCGATACGATGACGCGTGTCATGGGTGGAATATGACAGTTCCGGGTTATTGGGATCACCGTCGGTAATGTTATATCCCCAGTTGGATACGGCCTGGGACGATGTACCACTGAAGAGGTCTTTTGACATGCCGTAGGTGTAAGATATATTCAACAATCCGCCTTTCTTGAATTCCTTCTGCAATTGAAAAGAGAGGGAGTAGTTGAAACCCTTGTTGGTATTGGTCAATAATATAACGTTGGTGAACTCCGGGTGTATGTAATCCGTATCCCAGTAAGTACCATAGCCTAAATGTCCATAAAGAGGTCGCCCATCATACTGGGTCCCCACCTGTTGGAGGTTGATGTTTTCATATTTGATCTCGTTCAGCACTTTGGAATAGATAAATTCAACGGTTCCAGTAAAACCATAGGGCAGTTGCCGGTCTACACCGATATTGGTTCGTAAGGTTTGGGGGAATTTGTAGTCCCTGTCAATGATGTTGATTTCAGCTCCAGATGCGCCGGGCATTGCAGGCTGACTGTAGGGATCCGAGACAAATGGAATACCCGCATAGTTGGTATAATAAATCTCGGTAAGGTCTACACCGTTAACGGAAAACTGGTTTGATATCCAGACATAGGGTGTCCTTCCTGAGAAGATGCCGATACCGCCGCGCAGTTGGGTTGTCTTGTTTCCTAAATCAATATTAAAACCGAAACGGGGAGAAAGCAGTACATTGCCGGTGGGCACATGGTTGGTAGGTATACCAAAAGCAGCTTCTACAGCAGGATTCGCATAGGGTTTATCCGGGAACAGGGGAACATCGGCACGAAGACCGAGGGTCAGGTGAATATTGGGGGAAACGGTCCAATCGTCACCCACGTAAAAACCGATTTGACTGACTGAAAATTCCGCCGGAGCCAGGGGATTATCGGTGTTTGAATAGGTGTGCCGGTATCGATAGGCAACACCTGCCTCAAAATCGTCCAGGTTCTGGAAAGAGTAATCACCATAAGCTCTCTTCATAAACACATTATAGAATTTGAAGAACTCATTATGGGTCCCAAAAGTAATCGTATGGTTCCCCGCATAGAGTGTCAGGTTGTCGGTAATTTCAATCAGATCCTGGTCCAATTGGTTTTTGTGTGAATAGGTTTCACTTCCAGCATTAAAGCCAAGATTACGGATATAAACAGCGGGGAAATCTTCGCCTGTAGGCGTTCTCTTGTCACGAATCGTGGTGTAGTTCAGGATCAACTCATTAAACAGGCTATTCCCTAACGTACTGTTTAACTGGAGTACCGTCGAATTTGTGGCGCTTTTCATCAGGTAGGTATAATTTTCGAAATTAAAGGCATAATCAGCGTTTCTTCTCAGGATTTCCCTGTCAGCATCGACAAAGTTATGACGCAGGGTCAAGCGATGATTGGGATTGATGTTCCAGTCTAACCTGAAAAATAACTGGGTACTATTAAAATCATTGGATACCGGGCCAAAAGAACCGGGATCGTATCCATATGTGTTTTGTAGGATACTGACAAACCGTTCGGCTTCCGCTAAATACCCATAGTCAGTTGGACCGCCACTGCCGTCAATAATGTAATTCAGGTCTTTTTGACTCTTTTCCTTTTTTATTTCACCACTCACAAAAAAGAAAAGTTTGTTTTTTACAATGGGACCGCCAAAGGTTAAGCCGTAAGTGCTTTCGCTGAATTCAGGGAATTCGATCAGTTCACTTCCTATTTCATTGGATCCGGCTCTCACCAGGCTTTCATTTCTTCCGTAGAAGAACGCACTGCCGTGAAAATCATTGGTTCCGCTCTTGGTAATCACATTCACACCGCCGCCGGTGAACATACCGTGACGAACATCATAAGGGGCCAATATGATCTGGAATTCCTGGATCGCATCGAGACTGATGGGGGTAACAAAGGTTTGACCGCCTGGAGTTCCACTGTTTCCCAACCCGAACAGGTCGTTGTTCTGGGCACCGTCAATCTGGATATTGTTATAACGGGGGCTTCGACCGGCAGCAGAGAAGGATCCCGAATCTTCACCGCTGACAAATTGAGGAGCCAGACGGGTGAAACTGCTCAAATCACGGGAAATTGTGGGTAAACTCTCAATAGAATCCCTTGCCACGTTCTGGGATGCACCTGTTCGATAGGGGTTGATAATGGTCGTTGACGCGGTTACCAGTACTTCCCCGGCATCAACGGTGGCTAACTGAAGGGTGAAATTGACTTCCTTGTTTTCACCCAGTTTCACCACCAGGTCTTCTTTCTTTTCTGTTTTGAAGCCTTCAAAGCTGACAGTAATGGTGTAAGGTCCACCGACCCTTGCTGCAGGGACATTGTACTTGCCGTCATTTCTGGCTAAGGTAACATACTCTGTACCAGTAGGAATATGGACGATAACGACGTCAGCACCAGCAACAGCATTGCCGTCAACATCGACTACTTTCCCGCTAAAGCTGCCAGTAGTGACGCCTTGAGCCAGCATCAATGCAGGCATCAAAAATAAAAGCATTAGCGCAAAACTAAAACTTTTTCTCATTTAGGTTTTCCTCCTTGTAATGAATTTTTAAATAATTTAACATCCTTTTTTTAATCAAACTCTCTGGTGAAAAAAATGGCACGTTGTCTCATTTTTTTCACCTGCTTTTGAAATTTTTAGCTTCCATTATATCAAAAAAAAAAAAACAAATAAATGATTTTCCCCAATTAAAAAATTTTTTTTTACCCCACTTTTGGGTTATGATATAATAGGAAAATAAGGAAATCTTGAATGGACACTAAAATTGAAGGCGTTATCCTGGCTGCCGGGTTTTCCAGCCGTACCAAAACGTTTAAAATGGAGCTCCCTTTCGGAAACAAGGCACTCATCGAACGCGCTATCGAAGGGATGATCGATACCTGCTCCCCTATTATTGTGGTAGGCGGCCACAGGATTGAACGGATCAGGAAAATTACCAAAAAATACCCAACCGTTCAGGTGGTGCTCAATAAACATTATGAGAAAGGTATGTTCAGCTCCGTGCAAGAGGGAGTTCGCCACCTGAAAGGAGACTGGTTTTTTGTAATGCCCGGTGATTACCCTTTAATCACCAAACATATCTTTCAAAAATTAAAAAAAACCATGGAAACCTCAGCCCCAGGCTACGATATTTTTATCCCCACCTTTAAAGGAAGAAAGGGGCACCCGGTTCTTATTCGAAAAAAACTGAAGGATGAAATAGTGAGGGAACCGGTGGATTCAACCCTGAAAACCGTTATTAGCCGAAACAGTTGTCTACTGGTAGAGGTGGGCCATGAGGGTATCCTGATGGATGTGAATACCATGGAGGATTATGAACGAGTAAAAGAAGCAATTTTAAAAAACTCAGGTTGAGGAAGAAGAAACTGAGTAAGTAGTAGGTAGTAAGTAGTTGGTGCTCCGAAGGCGCGTTTCTTTATAGAGCTATTAGATAATTGGCGCGAAGCGCCGCCTTAACTTTAGGCACTTTAGCTCACTTTAGGCACTTTAGGCACTTTTTATCCCTCTTGAAAGCGCCTGGTCTATTTAAATTTTTATCTATAGATGATATAATCCTATTTTAAAAAAATAAAAGAGACAAAGGAGGTCTTATGAATAGAGAAACGATAAAAAAAATGGCGGTGATTTCAATTTTTTGGGGGGCTCTATGGGGTATTGCTGAAGCCACACTGGGGTACCTGGCGCATCTGATTTTAATACTTCCGGGGATCGCAGGTTTTTTTATGTTTCCCATTGGCTTCTACTTTATGACACGAGCCTACAGGGAGACCGGCAAAGCAGTAACGCTTTTCAGTACAGCGGCAGTGGCAGCAAGTATAAAATTGGTGGACCTCTTTTTACCAGGCCTCAGCCCTATAAAAACCATCAATCCTGCCGTGTGCATTTTGATGGAATCATTGGTTGTTATCCTGCTTTTTAAAATGGTGAACGTTGAGAAAGGTTCATTCCGGTTCAAGGAGGCATTTGCAGCCAGTATCGGATGGCGGCTGGGCTATCTCTTTTATGCCTTTTTGCTGCTTGTTTTTTCCATATCCAGGGAATTTTTTCAAATGGGAGTGGAACATATTCTCAGGTTCCTTTTACTGGAATCCATTATTAACGCTGTGATTATCACGGCTTATCTTAAAGCAGAGAAGTCCCTTAACTGGAACAAAAAACCGTTGTTGCTCAGTACGGGTCCAACCATTTCATTTGTTGCGTTTACAGCAGCAATTCTTGTGAAATTTATTCTGGCCTCTAGTTGAGAGCTTTACTCACCTACTCACCCATCGCCCCCTAAAGGAGAATGTGTGTGATTGAAATTTATGAGGAAATTTTAAAAATACAAAAAGGCGGTGAAGAGGGTGTCCTGGTTACAGTAGTAGAGAAAGATGGTCACGGTCCAGCCATTGTGGGCACAAAGATGTTGGTTCTTCCGGATGGTAAACGAAAGGGAACAGTGGGCGGCGGTGCCCTGGAATATGCGGCCGTAAAAAAAAGCTCACACATCCTAAAAGATAGAAAAAATTGCTTGAAAAAATATTTATTAAGCCCTGATAACGATATTATCGAGGGGCAACAGACCGGAATGCTTTGCGGCGGTAGTATAACGCTGTTTTACGAGTATATCGGTTCCGGTGCCAGGCTCTACATTTTCGGTGCCGGTCACATCGGGAAAGCCCTTGTTTACCATCTAAAGTCCCTGAACTACTATATCACCCTGATGGACAACCGCGACGGCATGGTGGAGACCATTGATGGTGCGCAGCGCTGCATGACTGTCAATTATAAGACAGCCCTTGAAGGTGAAGATGTTCCGGCCAATAGTTTCTTTATTATTGTTTCTCACTCCCATGCCCTGGATTATGTGATTTTAAAACGCATATACGAGGCCAATTGGAGTCCCAAATACATTGGCCTGATCGCTTCCAAACGGAAAAGCCCTTTGATGATCCAACAACTCTGTGAAGAATTGGGAAAAGATATAAATTTAGATATACTCTATACACCAGTGGGTCTGGATATCGGCGGCCAGAGTCCGGATGAGATTGCCATCTCGGTTATCTCCGAACTCCAGGCTATCCGGTACGGCAAAAAAGGCCACAAGCATATGAGAAGAAAATAACATTCTCCGCGCCCCCTGCGTTCTCAGCGGTGAAAAAAATGGTTTATATTATTCAAGGTGAGATTAATCAAGGGAAAACGCAGGCAATCCTTTCTATTTATAACCGGGACAAGCAGGGGGATGGTTTTGTTTCTAAAAAAATGTTTATTAATCAAATCGATTTTATCGGGTATGAGATCGTGCGGTTGAGCACGGGTGAAAAAATGCCGCTGGCATACAAATCACAACACGTACCACCCCATTGGGATGAAATCAATCGATGCGGACCGTTCAGCTTTTCAAAGGCTGCATTTATGTTTGCCGAACATATTATTGACGATATCATCGATCGTCATATTGACCCGGTGTATATCGATGAAATCGGTCCCCTCGAATTGAATGGCAATGGTTTTTTTGCGATCCTGGGAAAAATCTTGAAATCCCAACGAAATGTGTATATCACTGTAAGAAATCACTGTGTAACCGATGTGATAAACAAATTTAATATCCGGAATTATAAAATTATAAAGGTGAATGAAAAGGATGAAAAAAATTAACCCTCATAACTTTTTATCCGTGGTTTGTCGGTGTTCGTCCGTGGCAAAAAAACTAAGGAGATTAGATGAAAGAGCCCATTAAATGCATTATAAACAATCAGGCAGTGGAGACATTGGCTCCTGTAGGTACTGTTACGTTGGATTTTATTCGGCAGCATCAAAAGTTGCCCGGTACCAAAGAGGGGTGCAGGGAAGGCGAATGTGGTGCCTGCACCATTTTAATAGGAGAATTAAAAGACAATGACGTGCAATACAAAGCAGTGGCCTCCTGCCTCCTGCCCCTGGGAGAGCTTATTGGCAAGCATGTCGTGACTGTGGAGGGTATCAATGGTTCCACATTGACACCGATCCAGCAGGCACTGGTTGACCAAGGGGCTTCCCAGTGCGGCTTTTGTACACCAGGAATTGTGGTTTCTCTGACCGGTTTTTTCCTCTTTTCAGAAACGCTGGATTACCAGGATGCCATCGATGCATTGGTCGGCAATATCTGCCGCTGCACAGGTTATGTTTCCATCCAGAGGGCGGTTCAACAACTCTGCGACTCTTTTGCTCCTCATCTGGATAAACGTAAAAACCGCATGGAGCAGTTGGTCCAATGGGGTATCTTACCGGATTATTTTTTACAAATACCGGAACAGCTAAAAACCTTTAAAGCACACTCCCACCCCTTGCCAAAGGAGACAGATAGGGTGATTGTAGCCGGAGCCACTGACCTCTACGTACAGCAGCCAGAAGAACTGCTGGACAAAAGACTGGAATTCATATCGCACCGGAAGGGCTTAACCGGTATCCAGTGGAAAGACAATACAGTTTATATCGGTGCTGGCACCACCATGGAAGAGATGAAACATTCTCCCCTTATAAACCAACTGTTTCCTAATATGAAAGGGTATCTTAACCTGGTCTCTTCCACCATCATGCGCAACCGCGCCACACTGGCAGGCAATATTGTCAATGCCTCGCCTATTGGAGATTTAACTATTATCCTGCTGGCTCTGAAAGCCGATCTCTGCCTGGTTAAAGGTACAGAAAAACGGGAACTACCACTAAAAAAATTTTTTAAAGGCTACAAGAAGTTGGACATGAAAAAAGGCGAAATCATTGAGACAATAAAATTCCCTGTTCCTGAAGTCGGCAGCCGTTTCCATTTTGAAAAGGTATCGCGGCGCAGGTACCTGGATATTGCCTCCTGTAACACCGCCATCTCTATAAAAACCGATGGTAACATCATCAAAGATATTCATCTTTCTGCCGGGGGTGTCGCTCCCATTCCTCTCTTCCTGGAGAAAACCTGTGCCTTTCTTAAGGGAAAAGAGATAAGGGATAAAATACTTGGTAAAGCGGTGAAAGTAATGGAGCAGGAGATATCTCCTATCAGTGATGTACGAGGCAGTGCCGAGTACAAAACCCTGCTGCTGAGAAATCTTATTCTCGCCCACTTTCTTACGATCTTTCCCGATAAAAATTTAGCCACGGACGAACACGGATGAACACGGATAAAAAAAAATGGAATCACATAATAAAATAAGGAGTAACCATGAAAAATTTTGATATTCCTTTACATACACGCGGTGAATCGGTTTTTCTGGACGATATTCCTTTACCAGAGGATTTGCTTTATGCCGCTGTTTTTCCCTCACCCGTTGCTCACGGGAAAATAAAACGACTGGATGTGGAAAAAGCCAGGACTAATAAGGGAGTCATCGACATCCTGACTTCTAAAGATATCCCCGGTGAGAACCAGGTGGGCGGTATTATCCAGGATGAAACCCTCTTGGCAGTGGATAAAGTCCATTTTATTGGAGAACCCGTGGCCATTGTGATCGCTGAATCCAAGACCCTTGCCAGGCGTGCGTTTAAAGATATAGAATTGGAGATAGACCCTTTACCTGCTGTAACCGATCCCAGGGAATCCTATAAGAAAGGCAATGTGATCACACCACCGCGGATATTTGTATTGGGAGATGTGGCCAAAGCCTGGAGCCAGTGTGATGTGATCGTAGAAGGGCAGGTTGATTCCGGTGGGCAGGAGCATTTTTACATGGAGACCCAGGCAGCCATGGCTCTACCTATTGAAGACCGAAGAATCAAAGTCTATTCCTCTACCCAGTCCCCTACTGGTGTTCAACGGATAGTGGCAAGGGTTCTGGGGCTGCCCATGCACAAAGTAGAAGTGGATGTGCGGCGTCTCGGGGGAGCGTTTGGCGGTAAGGAAGACCAGGCCACTCCCTGGGCATGTATGACTGCCCTGGCTGCTTTTATCCTGAAAAAACCAGTGAAATTAACCCTGAACCGGCACGAAGATATGAAGATGACCGGCAAACGCCACCCTTACTCCTCGGATTTTAAAATGGGATTAAGCGCCGATGGGAAGATCATCGCTTATGAGGTCATGTATTACCAGAATTCCGGTGCTGCTGCCGACCTCTCTACAGCCATACTGGAACGGAGCCTTTTTCACAGCACCAACGCCTATTTTATTCCCAATGTCAAAGCCACTGCAGTCTGCTGTTATACTAATTTCCCTCCTTTTACAGCTTTCCGTGGTTTTGGTGGGCCGCAGGCCATGTTTGTCATCGAATCCGCCATCCAGAAAGCAGCAGAAACAATGAAAATAAGCCCCTCGAATATCCAGCAAAAAAATCTCTTAAAGGAAAATGATACCTTCCCCTACGGTATGCAGGTGGAAAATTGCCGTACACAGAGATGCTGGGAAGAAGCAGACCAACGGTATGACCTTGAAAAGATATACAAAAACGCCGAAGCTTTTAATGCTGTCAATAAGCTTAAGAAAAAAGGTGTGGCAGTGATGCCTGTTTGTTTTGGAATATCCTTTACCAATACCATGTTGAACCAGGCTGGCGCACTGGTGCATATTTATACTGACGGCAGTGTCAGTGCCAGCACCGGGGCCGTGGAAATGGGCCAGGGAGTCAATATGAAAATCCTGGGTATTATCGCCCATACTTTTTCTATTTCCCAAGATCGAGTAAAAATCGAGACCACCAACACCACCCGTGTGGCCAACACTTCACCTACAGCCGCCAGCACCGGTGCAGATATGAATGGGAAAGCCGCAGAAACCGCCTGCCAAAGCATACTAGAACGCCTTAAAAAGGTGGCTGCAGACCTGTTGGAACATGACAATTCCATGGATATTGGAATCAAAGAGGAAATGGTTTATCTCAAAGAAAAGAAAACCGATCTTACCTGGGAGAAAGTGGTCATGGAGGCCTACTTGAAACGCACCAATCTTTCTGCCCAGGGCTATTATGCCACTCCCGGTATCTATTTCGATCGCTCAAAAGAGAAAGGAAATCCCTTTGCCTACCATGTGTACGGCACAGCTATTACAGAAGTGACGCTGGACTGCCTCCGGGGTTCCTATGAAATCGATGCGGTTCGCCTGGTGCATGATGCGGGTAAGAGTCTTCATTTCCTTATTGACAGAGGGCAGGCTGAAGGTGGTTTGGTACAGGGTATTGGTTGGATGACCATGGAAGAGTTGATTTACACCAAAGAAGCGCAGCTTTTAACGGATACCTCTGGCACATACAAAATCCCGGACATCAAGTCCACACCAGGAATTGTTGAGGTTCATTTCCTTGAGGATGCAGATAATCCAAAAGCAGTATTAAGTTCCAAGGCCATTGGGGAGCCGCCGTTTATGTATGGTATCGGTACTTATTTTGCGATATTCAGCGCCATGAAAGCCTTCCGCCCGGATAAAAAAATATTTTTCGAATCCCCGATTACACCTGAAAAGGTATTAAGATATCTTTATGAACTATAATGCCTCCTGCGGCCCACTTTTTTATTAATAGTCTTCAAAAACGTGCAAAAAAAACAAACTTTTACGCTGTTCCCACTCTTGTCAGTCAATTGGGTGGCATCTTGGGTTGCGGGTGCCACCCGCTTTTTGTAAAAAAGTGGTTCGTTTTATATTATAAAAAGTTTTTGGAGGTCCAGAAACCTTTTGGTTCCGGCTTGTCTGGTTTGTGCACTTTAGGCACTTTTTATTACAACGGAGGAATTGTAATGATTATCCAGCTCGTTTATCTCCTTTGAAAATTTCCCGCTTCTGTATAAAAATTTCCCTCGTACCATGGTGGCATAGACATTCCGGGTATCTGCACCGTAAACAATGGCAGCAGAGGGGTTTTTTTCAAAATTAAAGGTTTGAGGCGTATCCATATCCAGCAGTACCAGGTCTGCCTCCATGTTCTCTTCAATCTTCCCCACTCGCTGTTCCTGCCGGGTGATTTTAGCACCATTTATCGACACCATACGAAGCGCATCTTCCGGTGTCACCAACAAATGATTGTTATTGATTCCCTTTTGAAGCAGGGGAACCAGTTTCAGTTCATTAAATATAGAGAGGGAGTTGTTGCAAGGTGCGCCATCTGAACCCAGTCCAACCCATACATTATTTTTTAGATATTCGGCAATCGGTGCCACACCACTTCCTAGTTTCAAATTAGTCGTCGGACAGTGGGCCACAGAGAGGTTGTATTTTTTCACCAATGCTTTCTCCTCCGTGTCCAGGTGAACCATATGGGCAATCACACAGTTGTGATTCAATGCACCCAGCGTATCCAGGTAGGCTACATTACCGTATCCTGTGGCTTCTCGAATTGAGGCCACCTCTTCCGGATGTTCGGAAGCATGGGTATGAATAATAATATGATGCTCATCCGACAACAGCCTGACCTCTTTCAGCAGTTCCGGGCTGCAGCTTAACACAAACCGTGGGGAAAAGGCATAATGAAGCAGACCATCCTCTTTCCCATGAAACTGTTCGTAAAGCATCATACTCTCATTAATGGAGTTCTCAAAGGTTTCTTTCAGATTTTCAGGGGCATCGTCGCATTGATCCATCATGGTTTTACCGCCTGTATATCGGTATCCCACTTCCTTCATAATCTCAAAAATTACCTCCTGATGATGAACCGTTCCCATATCCAGTACAGAGGTAACACCCGAGCTGAGAACCTCTTTCAATGACATTATTACCGATTGTCCCATGGTTTTAGGGGTAAGTGCAGCTTCATAGGGCCATATTTCCTTTTCTAACCATGTTATCAATGGCATCTCCTCTGCCAGGTTCCGGTGCAGGGTCTGGCAAAAATGGATGTGACTCTGGATAAAACCTGGGAAAATCAGTTGTTTAAATCGGCCATCTAAAATTTCGTTTACTTCCTCATTTGGCTTGATTTCTTCCTCGGTCCTGTATATTTTTTCAATTTTCCCATTTTTTATTAAGACACTGCCTTTATAAAAATCAAATCCATTTTTTTCAGCTTCTACATTTACATCAACATCAACAGGATTCAAAATATAAAAATTTTTTAGCAAGAACATAGCGATAGTAGTTATAAACCAAAATGCAGCTAATGTAAAGCCTCCAGAATAATTAAAGTGCCTAAAGTAGGAAGTGCCTAAAGTGCCTAAAGTTTTGGTGCGCCATAGGCGCGATATCTTTTAGAACTAAAAAGGTATATGGCGCGCAGCGCCTCCTTAACTTTAGGCACTTTAGCTCACTTTAGGCACTTTAGGCACTTTTATTTCCGATGTTTGATTTACATGACGAATTTGGGTTGACAAATTACAATATTTCGTTTAATATAGTAATATCATTTTGGTTTTCAATTAAAATGAAAAGGGAAAGGAAGGGAAAAAGCCATTTCTAAAAGGAGGTAAAATAAATGTCTGAACAAGAAAAAACACAAACACAAAAAAAAACGCAAGAGGAAATCATCGGGCAGTATGCGGCAGGGCCGGAACAGTTGGATGCGGTTCTGGAGGGTCTTTCCGATTCCGATCTTGATCTTTCCCGTGCACAAGGGAAATGGACGATTCGGCAAATCATCCACCATATTGCAGATGCAGAGGATCTCTGGGAGACGGGTATCAAGGCTGCATTGGGTAATTCGGGGTGTAATTTTGATTTCAATTGGTACATCCCTGATAACAAATGCGCAGAACCGCTGGATTATGCGAATCGACCCATCACGGATGCAGTGGAACTCTTTAAAGCCATCCGTCGCCATGTTGTCGTAATGGTAAACCACCTGCCCGACGCCAGGGAACGATATGTAATTTTTACGCATGTTAACCTGGTGAAAGAAAAAAAAATCACGGTTGGAGAACTGATTGAATGGCAGATTCGCCACCTGCTGCTGCATATCGAACAGATTCGTGAGACCCGAAAGGTGCACAGTAAGTAGCAGCTATACTCTTTAGTACTTGTTATTGAGTGCTTTAAGGCTTGTCAAGGAGGCTCTTGAGTACTTGTCATTGAGAGCTTTAAGGCTTGTCATTGTGGTTTTTAGGAGCTTGTCAAGGGGACTTTTAAGTGCTTGTCATTGAGATTTTTGAGGCTTGTCATTGTAACTCTCTGGTTCTTGTCATTAAGTGCTTTAAAAGAATAATAAACTTTTTTAAGTACTTTGAAATAAACATTGAACTTTGAACATTGAACATTGAACACCAAATCCACCATTTTCTAAAAATCAGGTAGTGGATTTGGGTATTGACATATGATGTTGTTTCCTTTAATATTCCGGTGAAATGAGGTTTTATATGAACAACGACAAAGACTTTTTTTTAACCGATGCGCAATTGAAATACGAAGCAGAAAAATGTGAAAATTGCGAGGAAAAGCCGTGCAAAGATGCGTGCCCTGCAGGATGCTCACCTATGGACTTTATCCTGGCATCCAAAGTCGGTTTGCCATCTGATTTCAGGCGTGCTGCGGCCCGAATTCTGACCGCCAATCCCCTTGGCGGAATCTGCGGAATCGTATGCCCTGAGACTCACTGCATGTCAGCATGCGTTTATAAAGAGATGAACCGCTCGGTGAATATTCCGGCTGTGCAGGCAACAATTATTGAAAAAACCAAAAAGCTGGGTGTCATGCCTCCATTTACAGGGATTAAGAAAAATGGAAAGAAGGTGGCAATTATCGGAGCCGGCCCTTCCGGTCTCGCTGCTGCAGCAGTCCTTGCCAGACTCGGATACGCTGTGACTCTGCTGGAACAAAAAGAGAAACCCGGGGGTATGTGCCTGCTCATCCCCAGAACCAGGCTGCCTGAAGATGTGATTCAATCGGATATTGAATACCTTCTTTCTATTGGAGATATCACCCTGAAAACCGGTGTAAAAAAACCTGATCCACTCAAACTTTTGAAAGAGGATTTTGATGCAGTGGCAGTTTGCTCCGGGCTAGATACACCGCTGACGCTGGGAATAAAAAATGAAGACCTTGCAGTGCCTGGTCTGACCTACCTGGAAAACCCGGGTGAATACCCCATGACCGGCAGGGTTGCAGTAATCGGAGGAGGAGCCACTGCCCTCGACTGTGCCATTACTGCAATGATGAATGGCGCTGACTCAGTTGAACTTATTGCCCTGGAAAACCTGAAAGAGATGCCATTAACAACCCATGAAAGACAATCCCTCCTGGACTATAACATCGAAGTTTCCGGTAGAACACGGGTCACTGAAATCGTAAAAGAGGATGATAAAATAATGGGTTTCAAGACCCTTAAGGTCTCCCTGGCTCATGGGAAAGCATTCAACCTTGCTGATATATCAGACATCCCCGGGACAGAATGTGCTCGTTATGGATTCCTTCATGTGATTATTGCAATTGGTGCCAGATCGAGTTTTCAAAAGGTGGAGCATCCAGCGGTTTTTTACGGCGGGGACCTCATGAACGGTCCCACCACGGTTGTGGAAGCGGCTGCCTCTGGGAAGAATGTGGCTGCAGTGATTCACAACTTCCTGGAACAAGAAGAAAAACCAAAGATAGAAACCCCGGTCAAAAGTGCTTATATACTGAAAGGGTATGAATCCCGACCGATCTCCCTTGAAACTGACTTTTTCGGGCAGGATATAAAATCACCTTTCCTCCTTTCAGCCGCTCCTCCCACAGACGGCCTGGATCAGATGAAGGCTGCCTATGAGGCAGGATGGTCCGGCGGGATTATGAAAACCGCCTTTGATGGGCTTCCCATTCACATTCCTGGAAAATATATGCATCTTTTCAACAGCGACACCTATGGTAATTGCGATAATGTCTCAGGGCATCCCCTGGACAGGGTTTGCAGGGAAGTGGAAGCACTCATTAGATTATATCCGAACAGGCTTACAATAGCCTCCACTGGAGGACCGGTTACGGGTAATGATGAAAGCGACCGCCAGACCTGGCAGAACAATACGAGGAAACTCGAATCGGCAGGAATTATGGGTATCGAATACAGCCTTTCCTGCCCACAGGGTGGTGACGGCACCGAAGGCGATATTGTGTCGCAGAATGCGGCGCTGACAGCAAAGATTATCGACTGGATCATGAAAGTATCAGACCCCGGGATTCCCAAACTCTTTAAACTCACAGGTGCGGTAACCTCTATTATACCTATTATGAATGCCATAAAAGAGGTGCTGGATAAATACCCGGATAAGAAGGCCGGGGTAACCCTGGCCAATACGTTCCCCACGATGATGTTCAGGAAAGGGGAAAAACCGGCCTGGGAAGAAGGAATTGTTGTAGGTATGAGCGGAGACGGGATTACTCCCATCAGTTATCTCACCCTGGCCAATGCTACCGGTGCTAACATCCCTATTTCTGGTAATGGTGGTCCCATGGATTACAAGGCGGCTGCGGATTTCCTGGCTCTGGGTGCGAAAACGGTTCAATTCTGCACGCTGGTGATGAAATACGGCTACTCTGTCATCGATCACATCGAGGAAGGGGTGAGTCACCTGATGCTGGACAGGGGAATTTCTTCTATGGCCGAACTTATCGGACGGGCTCAACCGCAGCCCATAACAGATTTTATGGTTCTGCCTTCTAAAAAGGGTATATCTGATGTCCATGAAGAGCTCTGCCTTTCCTGTGGAAATTGCACGAGGTGCCCTTATCTTGCAGTTTCTCTTAACGAGGACAAACATCCGAAAACAGATGCTTCCAAATGCATTGGATGCGGTATCTGCACAATGAAATGTTTCTCCGGTGCCCTTTACCTACGTGAACGAACTGAAGAAGAGACAGCAGCTCTTAAAGAATGTTAAAGAAAGTGCCTAAAGTGAGCTAAAGTGCCTAATGTGCCTAAAGTTGTGGTGCGCCATAGGCGCGGTACCTTTTTAGAGCTAAAAGATATACGGAGCGTAGCGACACCTAAACTTTAGGCACTTTAGCTCACTTTAGGCACTTTAGGCACTAAGTCTAAACGTAAAAGGAGGTTAGAAATATGTCCACATTATTGATAAAAAATGGAACGGTGGTCACACTGGGAGAAAATAACCGGGTTCTCCATGACGGTGCGATCCTTATTGAAGGGACGAAAATCAAACAAATCGGAAAAAGTGTTGAATTCACGGGCTATTACGACCGAATAATTGATGCCTCCAACAAGGTTGTCCTTCCTGGTTTCATTAACGCACACATGCATTTTTACAGCACCATGGTCAGGGGTCTGGGGAAAATCGAACCTGCTGTCGATTTTGTCGATGTGTTAAAAAAACTGTGGTGGAAGCTGGATAAACAACTGATCCTGGATGACTGCTATTACAGCGCCTTTATCCCTTTGATTGATGCTGTTAAGAAGGGAACCACAACCCTTATTGATCATCATGCCAGTCCGTTTGCTGTTACAGGATCACTTGAAAAAATTGCATCCGCTGTTAAAGAAGTGGGGCTGAGGGCCTCTCTTTGCTACGAGGTGTCGGACAGGGACGGAAACGACATTGCCATGGAGGGGATCAGGGAAAATGTGAATTTTATAACAAAATGCAATGCTGAAAACGACGACTTTCTGAAAGCGTTATTCGGCCTTCATGCCAGTTTCACCTTATCGGAAGATACCCTGAAAAAGGCGGTGGATGCCGCTAAAAATCTTAATACCGGGTTTCACATCCATGTAGCTGAAGCCAACTCCGACCAGGAACACTCTATAAAACATTTCGGGATGCGGGTGGTAGAAAGACTGAACAAGGCCGGTGTGCTTGGTCCCAAAACCATTGCTGCCCATTGTGTGCATGTGGATAAGAACGAGCGTTCCCTGCTCAAATCTACAGATACCTCTGTGGTTCATAACCCGCAGTCCAATATCAACAATGCTGTAGGTGTGGCCGATATCATTGCCATGCAGCGAGAAGGAATTCGCGTCGGATTGGGCACGGATGCGATGACGGTCAATATGCTGGAGGAGCTGCGGCAGGCACTGTGGATTCATCACCTGGCCCAAAACAATCCTTCTGTGGGGTTCATGGAAGCCATGAATGCCTTATTGGTTCATAATGCGCAGATCGTGCAGCGGTACTGGGATATCGGTATCGGTGAATTAAAAGAAGGGGTTGCGGCCGATATCATCCTGATGGAGTACTATCCACCGACACCATTCAATGAAAGCACGTTCCTGGGGCATTTGGGCTTCGGTCTTTCCCAGGCCAGCGTTGATACGACCATTGTTGGCGGTAGAGTGCTCATGGAAAACAGGAAACTGGATATAGGCATTGATGAAGCCGATATAGCCAATGAGTCCACAAAATTTGCCGCCAAACTCTGGGAACGGTTTTAGTCACGAATACACGAATGCTTTCTAAATATCGCAAATCCATCAAAACGCGCAAAAGCCACAGATCATATTTGTTTTTTGTTCCTGGACTGCTTGAATTTTATGGTAAACGATGTCCCATCTTTTTTCTCAATGCCTATGACACCACGCATCTGTTTTACCAATGTGAAGATAATCATCATACCCAGGGTGTCGCTATTACGAAGGTCAAAACCATCGGGGAAGCCAACTCCATTATCTTCAACAACCAATATATAATCATATTCTTCATCTTCACAATTCCTCAAGATAATCTGAAGTTCTCCTTTTCTGTTGTCCGGGAAAGCATGTTTTAACGTATTCGAGATAAGTTCATTTAGAATCAAACCAAGGGGGATAGCACTTTCTCTGTCGAGATTAAGATTTTCGACGTGCATGTTCAACTGCACCTGCCCTGGCTCCAAAGAATAAGTATCGAATAAATATGCAATCAGGCTTTGGATATAATCGCTAAAGTCGACTTTTTCTAAATCTTCGGATTCATACAATTTCTCATGAATAAGAGCCATTGCCCTTATACGTTCCTGGCTGCATTTGAATACCTCAAGCATCTGTTTGTCAACAATACGACTGGACTGTAGGTTAAGAAGACTAATAATGGTTTGAAGATTATTTTTAACTCTGTGGTGGATTTCTTTAAGAAGAATCTCTTTCTCTTTGAGAGATGCTTTAATCTGATCCTCCATTCGTTTGCGTACGGTTAAATCTCTGGCAGTAAAAATGACACCTTGATTAATACCAAGATCATCTTGTATTGCAGACATAGATAGAGATACCATTAACTCTCTTTCATCTTTCCTTTTAAAATTTACCTCCATGTCTTTCTCTATTATTACTTTTGCTTCAGGCAATGTTTTTTTTGATTTGTTTTTTTCTCCATTGGCAAAGAGAATTTCCATTGGCTGTCCAATTAATTCGTTTTCTTTGTATCCAAGAAGTGTCAATGCCGCTTGATTCACTCTAACAATTCTTCCCTCTGAACTGACCAGGATGAGAGCATCTGACATAGTAGATATAATTTTCTCCGCAGCGGCTGCCGGTGTAAGCCTGAACAGTTCGTATTTCCAAATTGCAAAAGCAATAAAACTGCATTCAAAGATATAGCCTATTGCAGTAAGTTCAGGAAGATTGATTCCTGTATCATGCAATATAACTTCCGTCATGATGCCCATAACTGCTGAAATGGAAATTCCTATTAAAATATAAAGAGCTTGTTTCTTTTTTTTATCTTCAGTTGATTTTTTATAGTATCGAAATATGATATACAAAGGGAAACAAACCATAATTAAAGTCCATATATTAGCCAAATCATATATTAAACCATTTTCAGGTGGACTATACGTCCAGCCCCAGGAAAATTGTTTTGGTTTACCAATGAGTGCATCGGAAGTTGCGTGGACAATGGAGAAAGTGATTGCAGGGAAATAGATTAGAAAATATATTAACTTCTTTTTAAGTCGTTTTAACTTTTCAGTAAATACCAAAACAAAATGGAACATAAACGCAATTATAAAAGGCCATACACAGCTTATTTTTATCCAGAGATAAGCTTCATCAATGGTGGTTGCCTGCCGTATTTCAAACTCTGCAAAAGCTGAAAAAGCGGCTGACAGGCAATACAAAAAGAAAATTCGGTTTAATGCACCCTTTACATTTCGAGATAAAACAAAATTTCCCAGGAAGATAGCTATAATTGAAGCGAATAATGATGGCAAAGCGACAACGTTCATTTCATTTACCTGAAAGAAGTACCAAATTTTCTCATAATTGCATTTTAATTATAAAGGAAATATACAAATTTTTCAATGAGTGACATGCACCAAAATCCACCGCCAAGACAGGCGGTAAATTTGTTCAAGGTTCAACGTTCAAGGTTCAACGTTGATGAACTTAAAAGAGTAATTAACTTTTTTAAGTACTTTTAAATAAACATTGAACTTTGAACATTGAACACCAAATCCACCATTTTCTAAAAATCAGGTGGTGGATTTGGGTGTAACGATTCAGTTCTGGAAAAACGAAACCTTTTTTTTAAATTTTACGTCTTAAAACAATAGACATTATTATGAAAATTTCCGATGTAATATTTAAGTGGAATAAAGCGGACCTCTGGACGAGATTTCTATTTTTTCTATTCTCAATTATTTTCCATATCTTTTTCGCCTATTACTTTTATACTGCAAAATTCGATATCAAAGAGGCTAAAGTGGAAAAAAAAGTCATTGAAATCCGTCCAATCTCAAAAGAAAAAATCGTTTTTCCTGATATTATAAGAAAAAAAACCTTTCAAAAAAATCAGAATTTTTTAACATTTGCTCCTAAAATATCGTCTCCAGGATATAAACCAGGAGAAAAAAAAACCTCTCAAATACCCCTAAAACCACGTGAAAAAAAAGTTCCCGCTAAAAAAGGCTATGTGACAACCGAAAAAAAATCAATAAAAGGCAAAATTCCAGGTATTATAAAAGAACCGATCCATACCAGGGAAGGTCTTAAAGCACCATTCAACCCTTCCCATTACTTAAAACCCGAAACCATTGATGAGATTCTTCACAGGTTTGAGAAAGAGAAGACTGAAAAAGGTAAAAAATCAGTGGAATCCATGGACGCCCTGGGTGTTTCAACCAAAGGCAATGATATCGTTATTGACTATGAAGGAAAAGCCTACTTTGAAAGCAAAGGATTCGATATTACCCCATGGGCTCAAAAGGTGGTGGCCAGAATCAATGAAAACTGGTTTGTCTTGCCTCAATTTAAAATTGGAGACAATGCTGTGGTGGGAGTTGTTGTGACCTTTGATAAAGACGGAGAGGTGGTTACGGCAAAAATCACACGGTCCTCCAATATGCACCCCCTGGACCAGTCTGCTTTGAATGCCATTAAACTGAGCACGCCTTTTCCCCGTCTGCCAGACCAACTTCCTGGCGATCAATTGAAAGCCTTTTTCCTGTTTAACTACGAAAATGATTAAAAAAATCTCGGTTGCTGTTCTCTCTCTCTTTATTACCTGTACTGCCGGTTATGCCGATTGGAAAGTGGAATTAACCCATTTGCTTGCCAATAAAAAAGATTTTCAGGCCGCAGTTCATCTCCTGGAAACCAATTTAAATACCATGGACAATGTTGATAAACCCTTTGGTTATCTGACACTGGCCTACTGCGGACACAAACTCCTCGACAAAGAACTTGAAACCAGGTGGATCAACGATTTTTTCGAAACCTATAAAGGAAACACAGACCTCTTTCCTTTGACAGACTATGCCCTGAATAGGAAGATAGGAAATTATCTCAGGGAATGGAGAAAAAAATATCCCTTGATTACGCGGATCGGTCTATTCAAGGACAGTGCATTCAATCGTTCGGCTTTGCCGGATCATTTAACCCTGGGGATCGAGATTTCCAATGATACCCATTACAGATTATTATACAAGCGGGTGGCACCCGCTGCCCAAGATGCCACGTTACCGGCTGATGAGAGTAAGGACAGCGAAAACGTTCATTTTTCTCATACGTTTTTTCCAGATATTAATAAAGAGGGGGTGGCAGCGGGTGGACTGCTGCGAAAAGGTTTTAACTTTATAGAAATCCCTGCGGCCCGGTTGTTCAATGAGTCAAAAACCCACCACTATATCCTGGATTTGAAAGCGGGAGATTTAACCGTACATAAAGAGATTGAATTAACTATTACATGCCATCGTCCGGACAATTCCGGCCAGGTTAAGGATAAAATAAGAAAATCCGGGTATGGAGTGGCCATGTTTATCCAGAACCGGTTGATTGCCCTTCACAAGAAATCCGTCAAACATCATGGGCTATCCTGGGAAGAAAAAGATAGGCAAAAAAGAAGAGGGGACATATTAACCGGTCGGCCGCCGGATCCATTAGGTACGGAAGAAAAGGAGCTACAAAGAGCGTCATTTCCTCTACTGTCGATTCCTTTGCCGTTTTTCAAACGTTCAATAAAACCCAAATTGAAGGAAAACCCAGAAAAGCAAATAAAAACCTTTAATCATTTGGCAACTACTTTTTTAATAAAAGATTCCGAAGGTATTGAAAAACCGCTGGATGTAACGATAACCTTCACATTGGAATGATGGATTTAAAAGCCCGCGAAACACGCGAAAGGACGCGAAAAAAACAGAAAGCAATAACAGGAGGGGAAATTAACCCACAGAATATAAATATAAACACTTAGATAAAATATTAAGAAGCTGTGCCTTTATTTGGCATACCTTCGATATATAATATTGATAAGGAGGAAAATGAACCGATATGCTTCATATCTGGCAATTTAATAAAAAATTAGATGTACAAAAAATAATTGGATTATGGTATTATATGTCTATGTTATTACATGTAAAAAATGTAGAATTAATTTGTTTAATTTTTAATATACAATGATGAATGATTTAGCATTATTCGACAGGTTGGGGTTTAATCGCCAAAATGGACTCCATTTCTTTACTGAAAATAAATGGAAAAATAAATTTCCTAAACGGGTTGAAGAGGTTATCGAGTATAAACTAAAACCGTATGCGATTTATGAGTTGAATAATGAACCGTTCATCCTATTCTTTGAAGATCGTCAAAAACCGGAAGTTCATAAATGGTGCTGGAATGTCAACAGCTCTCCAATCATTATCATAGAAGAAGAAAATCAAATCAAAATCTATAACGGCTTTTCCTTTGATAATAAAAAAAAACTTTTACATTTACTTTTAGAAGATGATAAAAAACTTGACGATTTTAACTATCTTAACCTTGTTTCCGGGAAATTCCTTGAAAAATACGGCAGCCAATTTAAAGAAACCAATCGAGTGGATTACAATTTATTGGAGAACATTGAGGCTGCCCGTAATATACTAATAGATGAACATCAACTGGAACCACCTGTGGTTAACAACCTGATTGGGCGTCTTTTATTTACAAGGTATTTAATCGACAGGAGAGTAAAAATAGACAAATATGACTATCTTTCCAGGTCCGATCTACTTAAAATATTACTTAATAGGAACGAGACTTATAAATTGTTCTATTATTTGAGGGACAAATTTAACGGAAATTTATTTCCCATCGATGAAGAGAGGGAAGCAGTAGTAAACAAGAGCCATTTAGACGTATTTATCAAACTTTTTAAAGGTGATGAATTAAAAACCGGGCAGATGAGCCTTTTCGACTTTTATGATTTTTCCGTTATCCCCATCGAATTTATCAGTAATATATATGAGTTTTTCCTTGGGCCTGAAAGTCAGAGAAGAAAAGGGGCTTATTATACGCCACCTTTTTTGGTGGACTATATTTTAAAAGAAACCATTGATGATTATTTTAAAGAAAACCGGGATAATGATCAATGTAAAGTGCTGGACCCTGCCTGCGGATCCGGTATATTCCTGGTAGAAACGCTGCGGAGATTGATCCATCGATACCAGACCCTGAATCCCGACTGCAAAAAAGATAAAGAAAGTTATAAGGAACAGCTAAAAAATTTGTTATGCAAAAACATCTTTGGTGTCGATAGAGACGAAAATGCACTAAATGTCGCTGTATTCTCACTGTATATCACCCTCCTGGATTACCAGGAACCAAAAGATATCGAGGATTTTAGGTTTCCCATCCTGGTGGGAAGCAATTTTTTCGTTAATGATTTCTTCGATACTGAGGCCGATTTCGGTGCAAAGCTGAAAGAAAGAAATTTTGATTTCATCATCGGCAATCCTCCCTGGGGAAACCTTTCAGTAGAAGGCGGGAATAATACATATATCGACTATTGCGAGAAAAGAGAGGTCAAAATTGGGCGTAAAGAGATATCGCAGGCTTTTTTGTATAGAATCAGTGATTTCTCTACTGAATATACTAAAATTTCTCTGATTGTTACAAGTAAAAATCTCTATAATATAAAACCTGAATCAAAGTTTTTTAGACGATATTTCCTGGATAACTTCAAAATCAATCAAATCTTAGAGCTTTCCTCAGTCAGGCGACAGGTGTTTATTAAATCCAAAGCAAAAGCCATTGCTCCTCCATCTATTATCTTTTTTCAATATGCGAATGGACAAAATACCGATGATAATGTTGTCAAACACATCTCTTTAAAGCCCAACCGCTTATTTGACCTCTTTAATATATTTGTTATAGAAAAATATGATTACAAGGAAGTATTGCAAAAGCATTTCAAACAGTACGACTGGTTATTTAAAGTTTTAGTTTACGGCAATATTCTCGATTTTTATTTTATAAAAAGGCTAAAAGAAAATTATTCCAAAATAAAAGAGACATTGAATGATAAAAAGAAATATATTTACGGCAAAGGAGCGCAAATCCGGGGAGGAAAAAGGAATGACGCAAACTTTTTATTGGATAGATACTATGTAGATACTAAAAAGAAACTATTGCAGCCTTTTTACGTCCAGTTAAGGGAAGATATAAAATGGAAAACGAGATGGGTTCACAGAACCAGGAAAAAAGAACTCTATACACCGCCAATGCTTTTGGTAAAAAAAGGGACAACTGCAGAATATAAAGTTGTATCTGCTGTTTGCAGTGAGGTGGTTGCTTTTACAGATTCCATTACTTCCATCAAAGCCTACAATAAAGATAATAAACTTATCCTGACAATGCTGTCCGGACTGTTTAACTCTACTTTATTCTCATATTATTTTGTAACTACCGGCTCCTCTTCAGGAATTGAAAGAGAACAAATCCATGACGCTGATGAAATGTTTACATTTTCATACATATATGATAAAGCGATTGTTTTGATGATACGGAAAATCGAAAAAAATAGGGAAGCCTATTTCCGAATACTATCAGAATCTAAAAAAAAAATATTAGATACTGTAATAAGTAGAAGGAAAAGCACATTAGAGAAAGAATTTATGTCGCTTCAGCGCGGTCTAGATGGTGTTATATACGAAGCTTTTGAATTGTCTAACCAGGAAAAAGCATTAGTAGATTATGTACAGGAAGTAAGTATCCCGTTAATAAACCGTAAAAACAACAAAAAGCTATTCAAAGAAGTACCGGAGAAAGTTCTTGAGGAATACGCTCAATTGTTTATCGATCATTTTAAAAAATACTTTAACGGCCCGGATAACTATTTCTTCGCTGAAATCTACCGGGCTAAATATGTGGTCGGGATAAATTTTGTGGTTTCGGATAATAAGCCTGAAACGAGTATCAAATGGATTCCACGTAATGATGATTTAAAAGTGGTTGAGCTTCTTTCCAACTTTAGTTTTTCAGAAATCTCCAATGATATATTTATTCAAAAAGATGTTAAAGGATTTGAAAAAAAATCGTTTTACGTCATAAAACCCAATCAATATAAACTGTGGCATAAAGCCATTGCTTATCTGGACTTGAACGAGTTTTCAGATGCCATATTAAATTCAGGGAGGAAACAACTACTAGAATAACGATGATAAATGTCGAGAAATTTTCGTATTCTCAAAAAATTTATGAAGTTAGCTTTCACGAAATCTTAAAGTATATTATAAACTCCTACGAATTACTCATCAAAGATAATGTTCAATTAGAAAACAATGAAAACGCTATAAGGGATATCCTGGTCGAAAATTATTTAAACCATTCTGTAAAGCGAGAGCAATTGGGTATTGGATGCTTAATTTTTAACAGGGAACCTGCTGAGAATATGGCTAAAGGTTTTGTCGATATTAAGGTACAAACCATGATTTCCCTAAATAACCCGAAAGCTTATTATATTTTTGAGTGCAAACGATTGGATGGAAGCAGCGCTTTAAATAGGAAATACATTAAAGATGGAATCATGCGTTTTGTCAATGAAAAATATTCTTCATATTATGGCTTAAACGGAATGCTGGGATTTGAGGTCAGGAATTTTAATACCCTGGATAATATTGAAAAGATAAATGAGTTAGCAATTTCCAAATACCCTGAAGCCAATGTCGTAAAAAATATAATCCCCATGATTATAATAAAAAGTTTCAAATACAGCTATATCTCCGAACATAGAACCGTATCCTCTGGAAAAGTTGAACTTTACCACCTAATGATGGATTTTTCATATGTTGTTATTGGGTAAGTGCACATTTCTGATAAAATATTACAGTATTTCACATAAAATATTTTTGTGTTTGAAAAGGAATTTTCATGGCCACTTCAACACAATAAAAAACTCATGTGAAAAGCTGTGATTTTTAAGAAATAGGAAGAAAAAATGGTGGAAGGGAGAAACTTTGAACGTTGAACATTGAACTTTCTATCGTTATGTGTTAAATTAATACCATGAAACAAGCAGCACTAGAAAAATTATTACGGTATACGAAGCAGTTTATCAAGCTCAGAACACTGGGCCACCTCTGGAATGCTCTGGAAAAAATCCATTACGCGGATATTGCCACATTGATCGAGCACTTAAGCGCCCAGGAACGGTCCATTATTATCAAATTGCTCATCGACAGGAAACTGGAGATGTCCAAATTTGCAGACCTTATCAGTGAAATCCGGCCCGAGCTGGCTGTGGAACTGCTCTCTGGACTGGAAATCAACCAGATCATCCCTATACTGGAAGAACTCTCTTCCGATGACGCCGCCTCTCTTATTTCACTTTTCAAAGAGGAGTTGCAAATCGAACTGCTGAAACGAATGAAAAAGGAGGAGTCGGAAAACATCCAGGAACAATTGGCCTACCCTGAGGAATCCGCAGGTCGAATTATGTCCACCGATTTCCTTGCCTTAAATGAATCGACCACTGCGGGAGATGCCATTACAGCGATTCAACTGGCAGGCGAAGATGTAGATGTGCCCTTTTACCTCTATGTCATCGATGATGAGCAGCGGCTCAAAGGGGTGGTCTCTTTGAAACAATTGATCCTGGTGAAATCAAAATTAACACTGAAAGAAATAATGAATCCCGATGTCTACAAGGTGGATGCCTTTGTGGACCAAGAGGATGTGGCCCATGTGGTGGCTAATTATAACTTGCTGGCCATTCCTGTGGTGGATGAACTGGATAAACTGGTGGGTGTGGTGACTGTGGATGACGTTATCGATATTATCCAAGATGAGGCCACTGAAGATATTTATAAATTGGCCGGTGTGACCCAGGATTACAGCGTTGATCTAAGTACCAAAGATTCTTTAAAGAAACGAGTTCCCTGGCTCTTTATGAGCCTTTTCACTACCTCCTTATCGGCTGTTGTGGTGGCCATGTTTGCGGGTACTCTTAAACAATTTATTGTACTGGCTTTCCTAATGCATATTGTTCCTGCTATTGGAGGAGTGGTGGGGAATCAAACGGTGGCCATTATGGTAAGGGAGATCGTATTGGGCACCCTGGAATGGAAACGCTCCAGGAAAATACTGCTTAAAGAGGTCATTGTTAGTGTGGGAAGCGGTCTGGCCATAGGTACGGCTTCCAGCCTGCTTACTGCAATCATCTTCAGAAACTGGATGATTGGTGCTGTCTTCGGGACTGCTATTTGTTTCAATCTATTTATGGCAGCGTTACTGGGTACCCTTATCCCCCTTGGTTTGAAACGGATGAAACTGGACCCGGCCCTGGCTTCTGGTATGCTTGTGACCATGTTAACCGATGTGTTTGGGCTGCTGGGATTTCTTGGCCTTGCAACTCTAACACTGCTGAAATAACGGGAATCCCATGCCAAATGCCTCTACCCAGGCCTTTGTCCTGGGAACGTCACCTTTTAATGAACAGGACAAATTGGTGCACCTGCTGACGTTTGACAGGGGGATTCTCCGAGCCATTGCGCCAGGAGCTTTAAAAAACCGGAATCGCTTTGGCTCCTTGCTCGAATTATTCACTGAGGGCGAATTCCAATACTACTGGAAAGAGGATAAAGAGATGATTACCCTGTCAAAAGGAGATATTGTCAAAAGCTATTTTAATACTGTCGCAGAACCTCAAAATATATTTTATTTTTACCTGGTGTCAGAAATTCTGTTAAAATTTGTTCCCTATAACCACAGGGATAAACGCATCTACCGGTTGGTTCGAGCCCTGTTGGAAAACCGTATAAAAGGTATTGGAATAAACCTTCTGCTGCTCTATTTCTTGATATGGATTTTAAGAATTGAAGGCATGATGTTTAATCCGCAAATCTGCCACAATTGCTTTGACCGCAACATCCAACAGGCCTGGATGAGAACGGATTTTAGAGGTATTCTCTGCTCAAAATGCAAAACCAATGAACATTTAATGTTTACGGGGAATGATCTTCACTTCATCAAGTGGACGGAAAAAAACGCACCAAAAGACCTGGCTATCTGGCAAGATAAAATAGACAGAGAAAAATTGATACGTATGTTTAAAGGAAAAATCGAATACCATGGCGAGTTCAGTTTAAAATCCTCCCAATACCTGGCGGAGTTCCGGTAATACAAACCACACGCAATTGACAAATTCGCTTGTTTAATGGTTAAAAATAAATTTTTTCATGAAATAAATTGAAAAAAAAGCATCTTACGTTATAATGGTTACGAATGAAGATGAAGAAACAAGAGACAACCAAATACTTTAATCGCTATTTTAATACAATGATGAAGGATTTCGAGACCATCAGGGATATTTCTGCCATTGGTCAGAGAACAACGATTGACCTCGAAGAGATATATGTTTCGCTGAGGCTGAGAGAAATTTACAGGGAACAAGATTTAGCAATAGAAAAAAAGCGGGTGCTTGATCCCCGTACGGCGGTTAAAAATTACCAACATATGGTAATCCTGGGGGTGCCGGGGGCGGGAAAAACCACCATGTTAAAACACCTGGCCCTGAACTTCTGCAAAGAAAATATCGAAAAACAGGCGCACATCTATGTTCCTATTCCCATTACACTGCGAAAATTTTCCGAAAGTGGGAAAGGCTTGCGGGATTACATCGATACAGTATTTGAAACATACGGTTTTGCAAAGGCAAAGAAATTTGTGGAAAAAGACCTGAAGGCAGGTAAATGTATCCTGCTGCTGGACGGCTTTGACGAAGTGACCACCAGGAAGAGCCAGGAAAAGGTAACAAAAGAAATTCATGCATTCTATAAAAAATATCATGGATGCAAAATAGTGGTCTTCTCCAGGTTTGCAGGTTCCCATGATAAACTGGCCCACTACCTGGGGGACCCATTCATGGATTTTACACGACTGGAAGTGATGGCATTTGACAACACCCAGATTTTGCAGTTTATCGATAACTGGTTTGGCGCCTTTAACCGGAGGAAAGCAGATTCGATGCTGAGAATGGTAATGAATAACAAGGATATAGAGACGCTTGCCAGAAACCCGTTGATGATTTCAATCATTGCTGCTCTTTTTCATGAGGACAATGAACAGCTTCCAAAACGTGCCGATCTGTATGAACGGATCATCGATGTTATGCTGAATAAATGGGACGCTCACAAAATAGTCAGGACCAAATTTTCTCCAGATAAAAAAAAGCTTATTCTAAGGAAACTGGCGTTCCGGAATCACTGCAGCAACCAGTGGACCATGACAGAAGAGGAGATTCTAGAAGAGATCGCCAGGCATTCCTCTCGGATAGGCCTAAAAAAGGAGGAATTCCAGCCCTTTCTTGAAGAAATATTGCAGCGGAGTTATATCCTGAGGCAGCTGTCGATGGACACTTATGATTTCTTTCACTTATCCTTCCAGGAATACTTCACAGCCCTGGAGTTAAAAGAGCAGGAAGACATGATTGCCACGATTATCCCGAATCTCTCCGAAGCCTGGTGGGAAGAACCCTTTCTTCTCTATGCAGGGATCAGCAATAATGCATGCCCGTTTATCAAACGTATTCAAAAAGAGATGCCTGAAGATATTTTTTACAGCAACCTGATGCTTTCAGGTAAATGCATTGTAGATGCCGGGGTTACTGATCCTTTACTAAAAGAAGAGATCGTCCAGGAGCTCTGGCTGCTTTACAACACCGGAGAATTCCCATTACTCAGGGAAAAAGCAATCTCTGTTCTTTCCCAGGTAAAACCACGCAATATTACTGATGACCTGGTCAATCAATTGACTGACCAAGAGCCTCATGTCCGACGTATTGCAGCAGAAACGCTTGGATTAATCGGAAGCGCTGAAGTTTTACCCGCACTCATTATGATCCTGGTTAAAGATAAAGAAAGTAAGGTTCGCAGTTCTGCTGCAATGGCTCTTGGGCAAATCGGAAGCACAGAGGCGGTATTGCCTCTTATTAATGCGCTTCATATTGATAAGGAGGGTGAGGTTCGAACGAGTGCTGCCGAAGCTCTTGGATCAATCGGACGCCCGGAGGCCCGACCCGCACTCGTTAAAGCCCTTACGATGGATACAGATAATAGTGTTCGAGGAGGTGCTGCAGAAGCCCTTGGAAAAATCGAAAGCCTTGAGGCGATTCCCCAACTCATCCAGGCCCTCGCCACTGAAAAAGTAAGTTCTGTTCGATGGCGTATTGTTAAGTCCCTTGGAAAGCACGGGGGCACTGATGCACACAATGACAATGTTCGCGATATACTCATGGAGGCCCTTGCGGCTGACAAAGATAAAGAAGTTCGTGAAAGTGCCGCAGAGGCTCTTGGATTTATAGGAGGTGCAGAAAGCATAACCGCACTCATTAAAGCGCTTTCTTCCGATGAAGATGGAGACGTACGAGGAAGTGCCGCATATGCCCTTGGATTTATCAGAAGTGCAGAAGCTCTGCCTGTACTCATTAAGGCCCTTATCACTGATCCAAATGGTGAGGTTCGCGGACGTGCGGCATATGCACTGGGGCGTATAAAAAACATTGAAGCGATCCCTTACCTTGCCGCTGTTTTTAATGCACATAAAGAGAGTTTAATTCGGGGAAACGCTACATATGCCCTTGGAGAAATCGGAGGTGTGGGAGCCATACCTTTCCTTATCCAGGTTCTTACGTTTGATAAAGATTCTTATGTTCGATACCGTGCCGCTGAGGTCCTGGGAAGTATCGGAAATATTATGACAATCGAGCCGCTGAAAACAGCTTTAAAAGATGATGGAAATTACTATGGATGGAAAGTGAAAGATAAAGCCTTTGAAGCATTGGAGAAAATCAGCAAACGATTGCAAGTTAGAATTTTCTTTGACAGTTAAATTTTTTGAAAAAAATCACTCTCTTTTTCTTGAAATACGATACTGTTTCCTCTAAAATTCGACTATGCTTAAAAAGGAATTTTGTGGCCATGTTTATGTAAACATCGTAAAATGCTTTTTACTGATTTTTTTTACTATCTACTTTTCTGATTCCTTTGTTTACGCTCTCGATCCTGGGAGATCAATCACCCAATATATTCATAAGATTTGGACCACCGAGCACGGGCTGCCTCAAAACACAATCCTATCAATTATCCAGACCTCGGATGGTTATATCTGGTTTGGAACCCAGGAGGGGTTGGCAAGGTTTGACAGTGACACATTTATCGAATTCAGGAAAGATACCACACCAGGAATAAAGAGCGAATACATCAATACCCTGTTCGAAGACCATGAGAAAAATCTCTGGATTGGAACCAGGGAAGGCCTGACAATCTATCAAAATGGGAATTTTAAAACCTTTACCAGAGAAGAAGGCCTGTGTGACAACATTGTAATCTCTGTTTTTATGGACACGAAGGGGATTTTATGGATCGGGACGTTGAAGGGTTTAAATCGAAAGGTAGGAGAAAAAATCGAAACCATTTCCCTCTTTTCTGAAATGCGGGTAAAAGCCATTTATGAAGACAGGGCCGCAAATATCTGGTTCGGTACGGATAAAGGTCTGGTCCGGTTGAAACATGACGAATTCAAATTTATCACTTCAGATGAGGCGTTGTCCGGTAATATGGTTCAATCCATCCTGGAAGACAACAAGGGAAATATGTGGATTGCTGTCTACGGTGAAGGGTTATTCCAGTTCTCAGAGGGGAAATTGACAGCTGTTACAAAAGAGGATGGTCTTTCCAGCAATAACCTTACCGCCCTCCATATGGATAAAGACAATAACCTATGGATAGGAACCGAAGGCAGCGGTGTGAATAGAATAACCAAGGGCCATATCTCTTCGCTAAACTCAAAAAACGGTTTGTCCAATGATTATGTAGGGCACATATACGAGGATCGGGAGGGAAGTATCTGGATCGGGACGGAAAAAGGGGTCAACCAACTGCGAAATGGAAAATTGGTTGTATGGACAAAAACCCAGGGTTTATCCGATGATTTCATTAGCTGTGTTTATGAGGATAGTAAAAAAAGGCTCTGGATCGGCACCTACACCGAGGGATTGAATATCCTGGAAAATAATCGTATTTCCATTATTTCAAAAGAGAATGGATGGGCATCTGGTAAAATTACCTCCTTGTGGGAGGACAGCTCGAACAATCTCTGGATCGGTACACGAGGGCATGGATTCATTCGGTTAAAAGATTCGAAATTCACCCCGTTTAATAAAAAACAAGGCCTCTCCCACAATACTGTCTGGGCTATCTATGAAGATCAAAACCGGAATCTATGGATTGGGACCAAGAAGGGACTGAACAAGTTTGAAAATGGGAAATTCAGTGTTTTTGGGGCCAGGGAGGGACTCACCAATGAGAATATTTATGCCATCACATCCGACAGCCGAAAAAATCTCTGGATAGGTACTGCTGGAGGGGGTTTAAATCTATTTAAAAATGGGAAATTCAAGGCTTATACAACCAAAGAGGGATTGTCCGACAACATTATCTTATGCATTTATGAAGACCCGGACAGCGTCCTATGGATCGGAACCTCTTACGGGTTGAACCGTTTTGAGAATGGAACCTTTACTTCTTACACCACAAAAAACGGGTTATTTAATAATGTTGTATATCAAATCCTTGAAGGCAGTGGCGGTTTTTTATGGATGAGTTCCAACAAGGGGATATATAAAGTGAAGAAAGAGGAATTGAATCGACTTGCAGAAGGACAGATCAATGCGGTTCATTCCATCAGTTACGGTTTGGAAGAGGGGATGAAAAACGTCGAGTGTAACGGAGGTTTTCAACCTGCCGGGTGGAAGAGAGACGATGGGTTGCTTTTTTTCCCCACTGCCAAAGGTCTTGTTATGATCGATCCAGGAAAACAAGAAATAAACGATATATTGCCCCCTGTGTATGTTGAAAAATTGGTGGTAAACGGGAAACCTATAGGATTAACAAGACACATGGAGATCGGTCCTGGTATCAATAAATTGGAATTCCATTATACAGCCTTAAGCTATTTGTCTCCTCAAAAAGTAAAATTCAAATTTAAATTGGATGGTTACGATGAGGAATGGGAGCGAGTGGAAAAGGTCAGGGACCGCATCGCATATTATGGCACTCTCTCCCCAGGTCGGTATACGTTCCATGTAAAGGCCTGCAATAATGACGGGGTCTGGAATCACACAGGGGCAGCAGTAACAGTTAAAATTCTCCCCTTTTTCTGGGAAACCTGGTGGTTCAGGTCTTTTGCAATTATTGTCTTTGCTGTTATCTCCTATTTTATTATCAATTTAATTAAGAAATATATAAATATTTTTAATTTCTGGAAACAGAAAACCTATATTGGGAATTATAAAATTATCAATAGAATCGGTTCCGGTGGTATGGGCACGATTTACCTGGCAGCTCATACCATGGACTCTTCGAAAAAAGTGGCATTAAAGGTTTTGAGAGAGGAGTATAGTGCTGACAGCGTTCGAATCAAGCGATTCAAGCAGGAAGCGGTTATTATTGACCAGATTGAACATCCCAACATCGTAAAAATCGTTGAAAGGGGAGAGCACGGACAAAGTATTTACTTTGCCATGGAGTTGTTAGCGGGAAAAACCCTTGCTGCTAAACTGGAAGGGGACGTAAGGTTGTCGATCCCGGATTCCCTGCACATCATGAAGCAGGTTACCAGGGCTCTTAAATTGATCCACAAGAGAAATATTATTCACAGAGATTTAAAACCTGAAAACATCATGTTAATTCAAAAAGATAATGATCCGCTTTTTGTAAAGCTCCTGGATTTCGGGCTTGCAAGGGCGCAAACCTTTTCTCGGCTGACTGAGACGGGAACGGTAATGGGCACGGTTTGCTATTTATCGCCGGAACAGATCAGAGAAAGCGATTACTCTTCCGCCAGTGATATTTATTCTTTAGGTGTTACATTTTACGAGATTTTAACAGGGATAAAGCCCTTTATTGGTGATACCACTGTTGAGATTATGGGGCAGGTTCTGAATAAAGAGCCTATTGAACCGATTCATTTGCGGAAAGGGATGCCTGAAAAGTTAAATAAATTGATCATGATGATGATAAAAAAAGAGCCGAAGCACAGACCGGATATAGGGGACGTTTGTCAAATCCTGGAGCAAATCCAACTGTAGGGAACTGACACGGCCTGTTCCCTGATTTAGAGGGAAAATAAGAGACAGGCGAAATTCTAACGCGAATACACGCGAATTAAAAAAAATAATAGGCCCGAAGGGTCTTAAACAAAAGTTTTTGGAGGTCCAGGAACCTTTTTTCAAAAAGGTTCTTGGCCGCCGGAGGCATTAATCGTGCCAAAAAGATAAGGAAAGATAGGATGGGCAGGTCTAAAAGCTTTTTTTATTAATCTGCCCATCCCACACGAAAAGATCCGAACGAAGTGCCTCCTTGGAAGGCCGTTCGGTTAATAGTCCTTAAAAGATAACATTAATTCAATACCATTGCCAACAGGGGGGACCTATTTACGGAAGTTATGTAGGTAAAATTGGAAAATAAGGGACAGGCGAATTTTTTTGTACCACAGGTGTCAGTTCAATAATTTCTCAATTGAGGTAATGACCTCTTTCATATCCATAAAATAGTTTTCTACTTCTTCTTTGGAGAAACTGGCAGTTACATCATAATCAGCCTCGGACCTGAGTTCAAAAGAAAGCCTGATAATTTTACTGATTTTCTTTTCAACCACATTGTTTTTTATGAAATTCTTATTAAACCAGCCGATTAATTCTTTATGTTTTCTTGTGGAAAATTTATGCTTTAAAGCCAGCGCAGATAATATATAGAAGGTTCCAAAATAGATTCGATTGATTGCCAAATGGAGCTTATTTTTTTCTATAAGAAATTTCACATCATCTATTGCCTGATGACTCTTCTCAATATTGTAGCGTATCAGTTCTTCTCTTTCTTCCTGGTTTAGAGTCATATGGTAATCCCATATTCCAATGCATTTGTAATATAGGGTTGTTTTCCCTTAATGGTTTGCAACTCTGCCAGGGAAATCATCTTGACGTCTGTTAGTATATCGTACTTATAGTCGATTTCCCAACATATCTCCTGTATTGATTGCTTTAAACGCCAATTATAGTCTGATTTTAAAACGATTAGAACATCATAGTCAGATGAAATATCTGCGCTTCCATATGCCCTTGAGCCGAATAGAATTATTTTTTCGATTTGTCCTGGAAATTTCTCCGTCAGCAATTTGCGCAGTTCTTTCAATACTGTTTTGTTATCCATTGTATCCAATTAATAATATAAAAAAATATTTCTGTCAACCCCTCATCGCAGAAATCAGGGAGAAAAAAGGGATCAGACAAGTAAATCGGGCACCAAATGGGAAATCCCAATAAAAAAGTTTTCTAAAAATCGTATTATGACACAACCTGATTGCCTGTTCCCAGAAATATAGAGAAAATAAGGGACAAGTAAAATTCTAACAATTAAAAAAATTAAAAATAAAGCCCCAAAATATTGATTTTATTAAGTTGGATATTAATAAAATTAATTTTTTAAGCCATAGATCTTAAAAAAATTAATTAGGATAATTATTCGCCGTAGAGCGCAGAGATTTTTTAATAAAAACTGTTTTTCTCTGTGATCTCTGCGATCTCTGCGGTGCATCTTTTTTTTTGCCAGAAAGTGTTGCATTTTCTGTCAAATACTGCTATCCTTAGAAAGGAGGAAAAAATGGTCATAACAATACCTGAGACAGTAGAACAGGCACTAAGAATCCCGGCAAAAAGCAAAGAAAAGGAGTTAAAAAAACTCCTTGCTTTAAAGCTTTATGAAAAAGGAATACTGGGAATGGGAAAGGCAAGGGAATTGATTGGAGCCAGCCGCCTGGAGTTCATGTATATACTAAAACAAGAAGGAATTCCTCTTAACTACGATAAAGATGATTTGGAACACGACATAAAAACCATAGAAGGTATTTAAAATTGAAAGTCGTTTGTGATACCTCGGTCTTAATCGCATTTGACACCCTGAAGAAAACAAAAATTTTATTTAAATTATTCTCTAATATCATCATTCCTGAAGGAGTGTATAATGAATTAAGAGTTGATCAAATGGGTTTTGAATTAGAAGAAGGGATTATGGTAAAAAAAATCGCCAATATCGATTTATACAGGAGTTTATGCTTAAAACTTGACGAAGGAGAGAGTGAATCTATAACATTGGCACTTGAGGAAAAACCGGATTTTATATTGTTGGATGACAAAGATGCTAGAAAAGAAGCGATGAGTTTAGGACTAAATGTAATTGGTACTGTGGGATTGCTTTTATTGTCAAAGAAAAAAGGGTTTATTACCTCTGTAACTGAAGAAATAAGTAAATTGGAAAATCGGATTAACTTCCGATTGTCTGAGGATTTAAAGCAGCTTATTATCAATAAAGCGGGAGAGTAAGGAAAAAAAGTGTCAGAGGAAAAGACAAAAAAAGGAGACAGTCGAATTTTTTTTGTCTCCGCTTTTGAAAAATATCATATACGATAAGCGCCGTTTTTCGACCCTTTCCGCATACATTATTACCATCAGATATTTGGCATCAAAAACTTTCTAACCGGTTCGCTTCGTGTACTTCTTACAAACTCTAACCAATAACATTTTCGGTAGCTTCCCAATGACGAATTAGCAGTAACTTATGCCCAAAAACATCTTTTGAAATTCCCCGAAAAATTTCTGCAAAAAACCAGCAACTGCCAGTGAAAACAATGATTTCCTAAAAGCCCTACTCCATGCTCCGTGCCCCATGCTCCATGCGAGCTTCTTAAAAGCTAAGCTGACCTGGCAAGGCGAAACCCGAGGCCGCTGCCACGATAGAACGGGTGGAGGAAGTTGCGAGCCGACGCCCGGCAGTTGACGGAAGAATAGTCCCAGCCGCCGCCGCGAAGGACCCGGGCGGAGCCTTCTTCAGGTCCACGCCAATCTTTCTGGTCCTCGTTTGAATAACTCCCATACCAATCCCAGCACCATTCCCAGACATTGCCCAGCATGTCGTAAAGTCCCCAGGGATTGGGTTCCTTTTTCCCCACTCCCTGGGTAGAATCGTTGGAATTCTTTTCATACCATGCGATTCGATCGATTTCACCATACCGCTCACCGGTGGTTCCAGACCGACAGGCATATTCCCATTCGGCTTCGGAAGGAAGTCGAAATCCGTCTGCATCCCAATTAGGCGTTACATTCTCACCATCGATTGTATAGAATCTTTTTAAGCCGACTTTTTCGGAAAGTCGATTACAGAAATTAACCGCATCAAACCAGGTTACTCTTTCTACGGGTCGGTCATCACCTTTAAACCGGCTCGGACTTTTTCCCATAATTGTGCTAAAGAGTTTATTGGTTACGGGATTTTTTCCCAAAAGAAAGGCTTTTGAGATACAAACCCGATGAATCGGCTCTTCTCTATCATCCCCCATGAGAAAAAAACCGGGAGGCATCTGCACCATCTTAATTGGGAGTGCACCTGGATCCCCTTTTCCTGTTCCGGGGATTATCATTTTAATCGTCGATACTCCCGGAGCTGCTTGAACTTCTTTTTTATGATAGTTTTCCCATAACTCACAAATCCGACGGCTGCTTCCAGCCTCTTTCTCCCACAGTTGAGTTAACCTTCTAAACCTGTAAATAAAACCAATGATCCCCTGCTCCTTTGCCGGTTCTCGGTCATTCCTTTTAAATTCCTCAAGGATATTTTGGAGAAATAAATGAAATATTTCCCTGACTTCATCAACATTCGTAATTTCATGAATGAACCGGAGTATTGCCTCAGGCGCTCCTCCCAGGTATTCCATTATTTGGTCTTGATCTGCAGCATTAAATCTCTTAAGAGGGGCTATCTGACGGACCTCTCCATTTTCATCCGCCTGGCGGCGAAAGTATGCCTCCCATGTATAATCCGCAGCGTTAACACCTTTATCTACATGGGACTGATCTCGTGCCAGGTCGACAAAGTCACAGGGCAGGAATCCCAGTTCAGCGGTTAGCTTAATAGCCACAAAAAATTCCAACAGTGACTTGTGAGCCGGAGTGTAATCGCCGTCATCATTACGTATCATCATGGTATTTCCCATCATATCATAGTGCCAGTGATCCAGGGTTTTTTCCTCTGCTACAATAGCACCAAACAAATTCTTCAGCCGGTCCGGGAAAAGACGGTAATTCATACTCATTTTTCCTGTCCTGAGCATCTCCCATGAGACCTCGCACATGAAATAGAGTTTATCCGCCAGCGATGTAAAGGTCCGCTTCGACGTTAAATCCGATTCTAATTTTTTTGTAAAGCATAGAGATAAATCCGCGCCAGATCAATTGGTTTCCCTGATTCAATCTCCGGGATACATTCTAAAATATATTCCATCAACACCGGGCGCCGGGCCATATCCAGAAGGAGCGGATGTTTCATAATGTACTCGACCGTCCTGTTGTCATCTGTCCTATTTTTTAGTGCTTTTTCTATTTGTTCATCATCAAACGGCTCAAGCATTAACACCTCGAACTGGGGCGGTTCGCCGGTTAAATTCATAACAGAGGCTTTTAATTCCGCACTCAACAGTGCCCGCCCTTCTTTTGCACTGGGGAAATGCTCATTTCGGCAAGTAAGAATGGCTTTGGCCCCAGGGACCACCACCCGTGCCAATTCCCAGAAGTTGTTAATCATTTTCTGGCGATCCAGCTTGTCAGCCATCTCGTCAAAGCCGTCAAATATAAGCAAGAGTTTTCCGATCCGGTTTAAATATTCAAAGGCGGAATAACCAGGTAGGGGAATCTCATGTTTTCGGAAGAAAAAATCGGAAAACAGGGATTCACTGCCCAGTACCTTTGCATAATCCCTCAGTTGAATAACCACCGGCAGCCGGGGTCTCTCCAATGATTTTTCTTTGGCCTCCAGGTATTTTTTCATGGCATTATAAGCATAATGCAGGGTAAACCAGGTCTTCCCGGTGCCAAATTCGCCAAGTATCGATATATGCTCTTTTGAGGAATCTTGAAGCCACCGGTCAATGTATCCTTCGATCCAGCCCTTTTTTTTATCGTAGCGTTCCTCTCCGATCTTTTCCTTTTTATCCTGGTCAAAGATATCTCTTTTACAGGCCAGGGAAATATACATTTTATCAATTTTTCGTGTTTCTACCTCTTTTTTTAGCCAGTCAAAATATCGCCTGAAATCAGCGTGCTCATCCAACAGTTCATCAAAGGTGTAGCAGTACAGGTTTTTTTCAGTCTCTGCCTTTTCACAAGCCCCCTGGGATTTTCTTCGGGCAGCAATCAACCACCCTTCATCGGTTCTCCTTTCTTCTACAGCCTTTTTTAGGTCCATCATATCCGCCAATTCTGCCTGATGCTCGACACAGCGAACCAACACTCTGTCAACCCTACGCCTGGCCGGTATGGTAATGAGCAATTCAGAGCAGCCATCCTGACGGATTATCTCTGAGCTTATGCTGTAACCAAGGGTTTTGAACCATTCAATGGCCCGTTCAACCAGGGTGCCTTGGATCTGTTCCAGGTTTTTGGCCCGGATCCCATCAAATCCCAATTTTTTTATCATTTCCAATATTCTATGAATATCCTTTTGCATATCCTCCTGGATATTCGCCTGCAGGATTTCGTAGGGAGTACGGGTATGTTTAACGATGTTGTTAAATAGAAGAGTAAACCTGGCAAATTCCAACCTGGGGTTCAGGCCCAGCTCCCGCAATTTGATTCCGATTTCTTCCCATTTAATAAAAAAATCGGCTTCCCGGAGAAGAAAAGAGGGATTATTTTCTTCAAAAGACCGCAAAAAAGCTTTTTTTATATGCGGGTGTCTGAAAAACTCGAGGATGGGTTCCACTTTATCCACGCCGAATTCCACCAGCGTATAAGCATAGATGTGTTCAAATGTTGCCTTATTGTCTGGGGTGGTTAATCCGATCATCTTTTTAACTTTTATTACTTTTTCCTTTCGTGAAAGGGCTTTCCAGCCTTCTTTAAGAGGTAATTCTAATAATCCCTTAATAGCGGACACGATTAAGCTTTCACCAACTGCCATTTAAAATCTCCATTTTTTTATTTTTATTTACTATAATTATACCAGTCTGTAAGTAATTTGCAAATGCCAGTGTTTGGCGCCTCTGTCCATTTTTACACTGAGTTTTCTTGCCTACTGCGTAAACCGGAGGAGCCGGAACTAAAAGTGCCTAAAGTGCCTAAAGTGAACTAAAGTGCCTAAAGTTAAGGTGTCGCTTCGCTCCATATAACTTATAGCTCTAAAAAGTTACCGCGCCTTCGGCGCACCGTAACTTTAGGCACTTTAGGCACTTCCTACTTTAGGCACTTTTATTACTTTCTGCTATTTCCTGGCAAGATTTTACTGAGTAGTAACTACTGTTTACTGCCTACTGAGTTCTAACATATCCGTACGTACAACCGGTTCGCTTCGGGCAGCGCCTCCTCGCTCACCTATCTGCCACCCATTCATTTTGTAAGGGGTAAAGGGGAAAGGGGTTACAAAGACCTGGCAAGGCGGAAACCGAGGTTGTAGTTGCGAACGGACGGGTGAAAGTCGTAGCGATACGAGGCCCGGCAGTACTCGGAAGAAATACCCCAACCGCCGCCGCGAGAGACCCGGTCGGAGCCAGATTCTGGTCCTTTTAGTCTGCGGCCGGTCTTATCATTGTTATTATCATACCAATCTGCACACCATTCCCACACATTTCCTGCCATATCAAAGCAGCCGTAGGGACTCTTCCCCTGGGGATATGTATTCACTGGCGTGGTATGGCCGATGCCGCTTTCAAATGAATTGCACAAACGTTTATCGAATTTGCTGCCCCAGGGATAGATCAGACCCTCTGTACCACGAGCTGCCTTTTCCCACTCCACCTCATAGGGCAGGCGTTTACCTGCCCAACGGGCATAGGCTTCCGCCCCATACCAGTAGACATAGATAACCGGATGTTCTTCATAACTGGTCTCAACAACGTAATTGCCTCGTTGTTTACTTATCCTGCATTTTTCTTTTCCCCATTTTCCGGACAAATCGATCCACTCCCCCAGGTTCTTTTTACCCGGCTTTTTTTGATTTAAAAACGTACAGTACTGCCTATTGGTTACCGGGTAGATATCCATATAAAAGGAAGGAAGATAGATCGTCTGTTGAGGCTTCTCCCAATCGTATGCTGCTTTATCATCTTCCCTGCTGCCGTAGATAAAATTTCCTTCAGGGATCAGTACCATCTCTGAGCTGTCTATTTTTATCTCAATAATTTCAGGCGCTTTTTCTTTCTCCGGCCGCTTTATACCCTCTGCTGCATCCAGGAATTCAAGGGCATTAAAAGCCGCATTTGCCAGTGTTATATTATCGCTTTTTACCGTCTCTTTTAATGCCTCCTCAGCTTTGTTTCCACCCATCTGGCTCAACACCCGCACAGCATTCTGCCGCGCTTCCACGGCCAGGCTTTCATCAAACAGCACGTTAATAAAGGGCTCATAGGGTTTAATCAATGAGTCGTTTACCGCATCGCTAACCAGTGTAATATCGGTTTTGAATGATTCTTTGCGGACAACCTGCTCCATAAATGGTGAGATGATCGAAGGGTTATCTAAGGCCAGGGCCAGGAGAGTGACTTCCCGCCACCACCTGTTCCCGTAATTCGCTGTCAAAAGATCGATCCTGTGGGTATTTCTGATCTCTTCTGCGGCAAGGTATTCCTGGAAACCTAAGTGGGCAAACCCGTATTCGCTCTGGCTGTATCCCATAAAAATTCCGCTCCTGTCCCGGATGTTAAGAAGCAATTGGCCAGGATCGACACTCGATTTTCCCAGGCTCTCAAGAGGTTCCTTTACCTGCTCTATTATATCTTTAAGTGGGGCAGACCGGCGTCCCTCTTTCTCGTGGAGCCAGAGAGCCAAGGGCTGAAAAAGCCTTCTTGATTCCCGGGCACTGAGCATGGTATCCATCCCCCTGGCAATGTCCCATTTTTCCAGGAGAACATTCACACACTCGTTGTACAACTCTACCCGGCGCTCAGGTAGGGCTGTGCCCCGGTCCCGGCGGATAAGGGCAATGATCTGCAGCATAAGCGGGTTTACCGCTAATTTTCTGATATGTTCGGAATCCTTTATATCCTGCACCAATTCCAGGGCTTGTTCTCGTCCCCTTTCCCGCCACCGCTCTTGATTATTGTCACCCGGGTGCAGGGCAATCTCCACAGTCTCAAACCATCGCAATAAAAAGGCTTCAACCTCTTCCGGGGTAAAATCAAGAATGGAGAGCTCCAGGACACTGCCTTCCAGCCTGCTTTCGCCCAAATAACCGGCAAAACGGGATGTAACCACAAAAGGGGTATTTACAAACGCTTTCCTGGCTTCATCGATCCATTGACAGGTCTTTATGCGGGTCTTTTCATCTGCCACTTCGTCTATACCGTCTAACAGGATGATTCCTCTCTTTTGCTCCAGGAGAGTCTTGAAATTATCTTTGGCATCCGAAAACTTTTCCAGGCAGCATACCCGGCAAATAAAATCGACAAAACTCTCTTTGTCCGGGTCTTTTAGTTCCCGAAGAGGCGCAAAAAAAGGAATTATATTGGTATCGAGGCCGAGCTTCTCTTCGCCCTTGCCCTCTATCAACATGACCAGGATATACTTTAGCAGGGTTGTTTTCCCTGAACCAGGATCGCCCAATATAACAATGTCCTTTATATTTTGTTTCTGTGCTGCCTTAAAAGAACCTTTGATATCTAAGTCGGTTAATTGTTCTCGTTCGATTCTGGCTCTTAACTCTCTCTTCCCTTCGATGGTATATTCAAAATCGCAGAACTGTATGTGGGCACGCATGGTGACATAGACCTGCTCGATCTCTATAGGCGCTCTCAGGTGGGTTTCAAATCCCTTTAAGGGGAGGTGGCGGTGTTCATTTAAGGCATATTGGGTATAATTAGAAAATATTTCGTCCTTCAATTTTTCTCGTGGGGAGAACGTTATCGATACCTTAGGAGAGGGTTTTTGAGATGAAGCATGCTTTTCTATCCACCCTTTCATATGCTCTTTAAACTTATCTCTAAATTGATTCGAATCGCTGAAGGTGTTAGTCCAAAACATTTTATTTCTATCTATTTCAGCTTTGAATTCTAACACCCGCCTCAATTGCTCATCTTCTAGATCTATAATCGAATGAATCTTAACCTCTTTAAAGTAAAGCATCATATGGGGTTTTTTCTCAACCTTCCAGGTCTCATAGGCCCGCAGTATCTCTTCTAAAGTGCCGGATTCTTGTGTACCAGTGGGGGAACCGAATCTCTTGTGAAAAATACAGACGAAAATATCGCAGCGATCCACCAGGCAATTAATTATCTCCTGGGGTCTGCCGGCTTCAGGGATCACGTCTTCCCAACCTACTGCGTTAAATTGAATATTATCTTTTTTTACCAATGTATCCTTATTCAAATCTCTGCATACGTCATGTACCATTTGCCGCTCTTCTCTAACATCCCCTGGAGATGCAATAAAAACGTTGTATTCATAAATTTGTTGACTCATTTTTTTTATCCTTTTATTCTATACCCTGGTTACGATTACTATTTTATATAAAACGCATAAATATTTCAATAGGTCCCATCTAAATCGCCAGGGATGCGGCAAAGTCTTAAAAAACCTGACGCATCCCTGGAAATCCGAAATCCGAAGCACGAAATTCGAAACAAATTCGAATGACCAAAATTTAAATGACAAAAACAAAAAAACCAGAAAGGGTCGTATAATGAGGCTTTTATTTTGAATTTTTAACATTTGTATTTTGGATTTGTTCTCGTGCTACGTAGCGATGCTACTTCGCAGAGTAGCATCGGGTTTCGGATTTAGAATTTCGTGCTTTTAAAGAAAATGAGGCAGCCCTGTCTAAATTGTATGATTTAAAAAAGTGACAGATGAAATTTTTCAATTTTTTAGAAAACGATACCTCTATTCGTTATCATAAATCCATTGAGTTGGAATATCATTTAATGGTAGAACCGTTATGTTTTTTGCAATTTTATATTTTTCCCTTCCCGGATAAACAACCCATATATGAGTGAGATATAAATCATTGGAAACGATTTCCAGCGATTTGGTTAATTTAGGCGCATCTTTATATTTAAATTCCACACCCCATTTTTTCCCTGCATGCTGCCAAAAAAGATCAATTTCTGATCCGCTGTGGGTTGCCCAAAAATAGAATTCTTCATCTTCTTTATTTATACTTTTGCAAACACATTCAAGTGCAAAACCTTCCCAGGACGCCCCCAGTTTATTAAAAGACAACAAACGATCTTGGGTATCAATGGACATTAAAGAATGGAAGATACCAGAGTCTCTTATATAGATTTTAGGGCTTTTAACAACCCGTTTGCCTACATTTTCATACCATGGTTGTAGATTTCTTAACATAAATGTGCCTACCAGGATATCCAGATATTTTCTCACCGTCATATCAGAAATTCCAAAAGAACGGCCTAATTCTGAATAATTCAAGATTTGTCCATGATAATGAGCCAGCATGGTCCAAAATCGTCTTAATGTATTTGAAGGAATCTGAATACCTAATTGAGGTAAGTCTCTCTCAAGGTAGGTAGTGATATAATTTGCTCTCCATATAAGACTTTCTTCTTCATTTTTTGCAAGATAAGATCGTGGTAAATTACCTCGGAGCCATAATTTATTCAAATTTTGATCTCCAACATCTGAGGTTCTAAATCCTCCCAACTGATAATACCCAACTCTTCCAGCCAGTGATTCGGAGCTCTGCTTAATAAGGTCTTTAGAAGCGCTCCCCAAAATGAGATATTTTTGTTTTGGTTTATTATCCACTAAGTATCGGATGAGTGGAAACAGTTCTGCTTTTCGCTGGATTTCATCTATGATAATCAATCCTATTAGATCTTCTAATGCCAACTGTGGATTATCAAGTCTAGCCAGGTCACTGGGTTTTTCTAGATCAAAAAAGTGGTTATAATCAAACTCTTTGGAAATTGTTGTCTTACCGCATTGTCTTACACCCAGTATGGCCACAACAGGAAATATATCCAGTAATTTTTGAATATTCTTCAAGTCAACATTTCTTTTTATCATAATATCACATCCATATTCATTATACCTTTTTTCCTTGAAATTTCAAGTGGTTTGTTTGAATTTTCAAGGATTTTTATATCGAGATTGAAAAAAACGAGGACATGCGAAATTTTTTGTTAATTAAGTATTCTAAAGAAAAAACGTCCATGCTGGAATCATCTTCAAGCAAAGTGAATGACCAAACCAGGTGGCCTCCTCCTCCCCCTCCATATCAAAGGTAATAATATCCCCATTATGAAGACCCAACTTCTTACCCACTTTTACCAACGCTCGAATTTCTCTCTCCCTGGTGGAAACGAGATCCAGATTGTAGGAAACCTGGACCATTTTCTTACCTTCATCATCAAAACTATCTATTAATACAAAATCCACCTCTTCTCCCTTTTCTGCCCTCATATAATAAATATCCGCATATTTATACTTCCTTTTCAGATGATAAAAAACACAATTCTCCAACAACCTCCCTTCTTTAAGTTGAATCCGCGGATTCAATAATCCAATAAACCCATTGTCGATAAAATAAAGCTTCCTCTCCCGCTGCAATTGACTTTTTACTTTAAAAGAAAATTCCAATAATTCATCCATAAAAAAAGAATCGTTGAGATATGAAACATAACAACGATTTGATCGGTATTCAAATACCCATCCAGTTTGGCATCCTTCTCAATAATTTCCGGTAATTCCCGCTCCTGCCATTCCAGTAAAATTGTTCTAATTATTTCTTTCATAGAACAATTTTACCATACTTTTGTTCTATAGTAATGAATGAGTGAGCTAAAGTGCCTAACATTATGGTGTCGCTTCGCTCTATTTTGCTTTTTAGTATTAAAAGGTACTGCGCGCCGTTTTTACGGCGCACCACAACTTTAGGCACTTTAGGCACTTCCTACTTTAGGCACTTTATTTACTTTTTCTTCCTCGCGTTCCATCGAGCCAGCCAGGGTAGAGATTAAACATATCCATTTGCTGTTTAAGGTCGGTGGAATCAATTAGTTTTTGAATCTCGGCACGGGTTTGCCGTTTCCATGTCACATCCATATTGGCGAATCCATAGGTAAGAGCAGCAATGATGGCTGCATTGAGCCTGAGCTGACAGAGATCCACTTTGTCAAACGTATCGGATTCAGCGTGGTAATTTGGGGCGTAATTGGCCGGGGCATGATTGGCTACCAGATTACCAATGCCCTGCACCATAAAGTCATAATTATCGGTCCCAACAATAGGTATATTGATTAGCTGAAACGGTCCCAGTCCCTCGACTGGCTTAAGGGCCTGATTGACTGGTTCAATCATTTCTTCTCGGCCGTTGGTATAAAATCCCAGAATCCGCCCGCTGCCAATATCAATGGAACATGCCATCACATGTCCGTCCAATTCGCTGATATGGGAAAGGGTGTATTTCCATGAACCCATGAATCCTTGTTCTTCACCGTTCCAGAGAGCAAATCGAATGGTTCGTTTTGGTTTGATACCGAGTCGTTTCATTTGCCTGGCAATGTCTATCAGCATGACAGCATTACAGCCATTATCATTGGCACCGGTACCCAACGCCCAGGAATCGAGATGAGCACCCATAACCACGAATTCGTCAGGTTTTTCAGAGCCTTGGATTTCACCAATGACATTGAAACTTTCGTACGCTTCACCGGATTGGATATCTATTTTAGCGGTAAGGAATAATTTTTTACCGCCCCGAAGTAATCGAAGTGCCCTCTTTGCTTGCTCCCGTTCCATAATCAGCATCGGGTGTTTATTCTCTTTTCCCAGTGAAGCATTGTGCCGATAGAGTAGACCTTTGGGTCGTGAAGACATATAAACCACGCCGGCAGCTCCGGAAGCAAAGGCACGTTTTTCAATGGAAACTCCAAGTGCATATTCGCGGAACAATCCAGAGATATCGAGTAGTTCTTCTGTTTCAACCAGGACAAATGTTTCTTTTGCCTTATCGCCGACTCGTTTGAAATCCTCTTCGGTGCCATGCCCAACGTCTACTAACGGTGCTTTTAAACCCGCCCCAGGGGTGGATGATGAAAACGTCATGGCCACGACCTGTGGGATGAACGAGACATCCCCGGAGATCAGTGCTTCAGATGACCGTTCCAACCAGAATCTCGGCATTGTATACGTTTCTTTTTTTGCCATGACTCCGGCTTCTTTAAATTTTTTCAAGGCCCATTCAACGGCTTTTAGATTTGCTTTTGACCCGGTGGGGCGGCCGCCAATTTCATCACAGAGCTGCTGCAAATCATCGATCATGGGTGTTTTTTTCAGCAAGGCGGCAACCAATGAATCGACTTCTGAAGTTTGAATTTGCATTTGCGTTTGCGAGACCGCCGGCCCCGAAACCACCAGGCAAATCATGAATGTGAGAAAAAGTCTTGTGTAGATGTTAATCGATTTTAATGAATTCATTTCTTTCTCCTTTTTTTTTAAGGGCCCACAGAATGCTACTCTGCGAAGTAGCTCCGCTACGTAGCACGAGCACACAGAAGGACACAGAAAAAATACAAAAAGATTATATTAAAAAAAATTCTGTGTCCTTCTGTGTATTCTGTGTATTCTGTGGGCCCTCTTTTTTTTCATTTTATTTCATGATACTTTTGACTTTACCTTTACTACTATTACTAAAGAATAAGAAATTCTTTTTAATGATAAACATAAGCATAAGAATAAGCATTGGCATAAAGGTATATTAGTGCAAATATTGCGGAAAGTCAATAAAAAAAAGTTGTTTTTTTTGTAAATTTATTCAATATATAGATAGGAGGATTCGTAATTATGAGGATATAAAAAATGGAGAAGAAAAATGATAAACAGGAAACCCTTGATTTTAATTTTGGTTATTCTACTCTTTTTTTTGATCACACCCGTTTTTGGCGGCGAGATTCACCACCTGGCAAAAAATGGAGATATTAAAAAAATAGAATCCCTGCTGGAACAAAACCCGGAACTGGTGAACAGCAAAGATGAATATGGATGGACACCCCTTCAAATAGCTGCCCTTATGGGGCAAGAGGAAGTGGTGAGACTGTTAATAAAAAAAGGCGCACGGGTGAATGAGACTGATAGATATGGATTTACTGCCCTTCAACTGGCATCCATACAGGGAAATAGTCAAATATATAAGCTGCTGAAGAAAAGTGGGGCAAAGCGGAGGGTAAAAACCAAGAAAAAGTCAGCCAAAGACCTAAACGATCAGAGGGAGAGTACGAATTCGTTTGTTCCTGTGGTCATGCGCTTTGATGAAGCATTGATAGAAGTGGGTCTTGTTCCCGATACAAAGAGAGGTAAAGAAGGCAGTATGGACAATGTATCCATAGACCAGGAAACGATGCACCACCTGAGAGAGGCGGCAGGGGTATCCATTTCCAGGCGGGACGATGCAAATGCAAAGGATGAAGTAGGGAATACGCTGCTCCACCTTGCAGCACAAAAAGGGGAACTTGATAAAGTAATAATACTTCTGAAAAGGAATCCGCAGTGGGTGAATTTAAAAAACCACTTCGGTATCACACCACTCCACTATGCGGCTGCAGGGGGTTTTCAAGAGATTGCAGTTCGATTGATAGCTGGTGGTGCCATTGTCAATGCAAAGACCCAGGCAGGCATTACCCCCCTTTACGGGGCGGTGAGTGAAGGGAAGAGAGAGATGGTTCGTTTACTGCTTTATATGCGAGCCAGGGTGGATGCAGCTACCGGGGATGGTGCGCATCCTTTGCATGCGGTTACCAGGAGGGATATTGCAGAACTGCTGGTGGGTGCAGGAGCCCGGGTGATGTCTAGAAACAAACATGGTTTTACCCCTTTGCATATTGCTGCACACTATGGTTATATTGAAGTAGCCGAGTACTTGCTCTCCAGGGGAGCAGAATTGGAATGTCGCACAGAGGTTGGTTGGACACCCCTTTGCGAAGCTGTCTACAATGGGAAACAAGAGATGGTGGCGTTTCTGGCTGCTAAAGGTGCCAATGTAAATGCCCGCACCATGGGAGGTGCCACTCCCCTGGGCATTGCCCTCAATTTCGAAGAAAATGAAATTATCCGCATCCTCAGAAAACATGGGGCTTTTTAACACCCAAAATCCACATCCACCGTCTATTTTTTATAAACCGCGAAGAAAATATTATAAAAATCCTTTAATAAAAAATTTTTGGAAGTCCGTTACCAACGAAACCTTTTTATAAAAAGGTTTCTGGCCGCCGGAGGCACCATCGTTGGTGGGCTTTGATTTATTGACTGGATATAAACTTTTCGGTCTGAATGTAAGTGGTAACCATCCCCGGCACATCTCTAATGGCCAGTGAAATCGTATAATGACCCGGGTTAACATACATCTCAACCAGATACGGATAAAATCGCTTGAGGGCGATTTCAAAATCTTTTTCAGGTATTTTTATTTCTTCTGATAATTCACGACTGGGAGATATACGCCCTTCTGAATCCTTTAATACCACGTATACCTTAATTTGCCCGATGTATTCTTTCTTATGAGGATTTAATGCTACGTTTTTTATGGGTATAAAGAGCTTTAATGTCAGGCGAACCTTATTTGAAAGAGGCATTGGTTCCACAGGTAAAACCTGCACCATGACTCCCAATGGATTGTACTGGCGTTTAAGGAACAACCCGGAAAAAATACTCTCCTTAATTTTCTCCTCTTGAGATGTATGCCTATAGCCTTGTCGAACACGAACATCATATTTTTCTTTAATCCCAACCAGCTTAACCTGGATAGAATGATATTTATTATCGCCCCGATGGGGAGATTTATATCCCAGGGTATAGTAAAACTGAAGGTCATTTTTGATTCGCTCCAAACCGGATTCGATATCATTGGTATTTAGAATGGCAAGACCACCTGTATCGCCAGCCATCAGTTTAAGCGCTTCGCCCTCGGCTCTTGTACCGGTTTTAACCATGCCAGAGCCCCGTTTACGAATATCCCATCCTGCGTGTTGTTCTGCTGAAAGAACCATGCTCTCGAGTCCCTTGGCATTGATGGTATAAAGGGTAATTTCATTGGCATTGCATTTTGCAGTCAATTCCTTGAACGTGCGGGTGGCATCATAGTTCATTGCTTCTACCCTGGCGTTAGTGGTGGGGAAAGCCTGATCAAGGAAACTAAATACTTCATCCCCTGGATTTATGGGCAAGCCGTCACTGACATAGATCAGTATTTTCCTGCCCTCGATTCCAGTTAAATTATTTACAAACGCACTCAAGGACTTCAAGGAGAAGTTGAGGTCGGTTTGCTCAGCCTCAACATAATTCCTGGCCTGGCCCAACGCCATCACATAACTATCATAATTCCCAGATTTATCAAATACATTTGTTTCTGAAATGGTTCTGTTTAGTTCTCTTCTTAATTCTTCTCTTTGCTTTCTTCGTAAAAGGGATCGGCCTGAACGTCCTTTTACCTGATTTACAGCGTAAATAAGCTGCTCTTGATTCGAGGTAAATCTCTGTAGGATTTCAAGTTTTTGATCGAGACAAACCACCATTCCTTCGTTATTACTGCGAGGGGGAAAATTATTCTGGATAAACGATTCTATTTTTTTTATACTCCAGTTTCGATTCATGGGATGAAGATGCCAGTTGTCGAAATAAATGATGACTTTATTTTTGATCTGTGGAGCGCTTGGAGGCAGCGGCTCTTCTGGCGCTGCAAGCTTACCACTTTCCTTATCGGCAACAGATGCATAAACCTCCATTCCCTTTACTTCATAAAAATTGGTCAATCCTTGACGCATACCATCTTCATAAATCTCAAAATTTTCCGGCTTAAGACCTGTTATTCGCTTCCCTGTTTTGTCCGTTACAATAACATCGATTTTGGTAACACGAACCACCACCTCATAGGTAAGCTCAGGGGTTTCTTCTTTCTCCTGCTGCTCGGCTTTGCTCTCTATTTTCTGACCTGGAGCATATTGACTTGAGAAAAAGAAGAGAAAATTGATAATTAGAATATAAAGAATAAATTTTTTAATTGTCATCTTTTATTATACCATATGTCCTTTCAAAGAATAAGAGTAATGAAAAAAAAGAGACCGGCACTCCTTCTCGCGTAACATTAAAGTGCCGGTCCCTTCTTATTTCAAATACAATTACACTTCAGGTTAGAACCTTATCCTTGCACCAAGATAAAATCTCATGGGCAGCAAGAGTTCTGTGATTTCCTGGTAAGCCCAATCTGGATCATTGCGGCCGTATTGGACATCAAAACCTGTCTGACTATTGGTGACATTATAAATATCGAGGAAGAGATCGAGAGCAATCTTTTCTGTAAGTTTTAACGAATAGTTGAACTTTAAATCAAGTTGGAAATAAGATGGGGTTTTCTCCTGTCCGGTTTTTGCAAAATCGTCCGTCCAGTTCTCAGTATAATTAAGATAGATCCAGTAGCGGCCGGGCAGGAAGACATAGGATTCAGTATATTTCCATCCTGAATTCCAGTATAACATCGCCCCGATATCCAGGCCAAATTTGGTCCTGTACGTACCGAAGAGCTTAATCTTATGAGGAATCGTACCAGGAGTCGGTCCCATCATCCATTCGTTTCTAGGATCAATTTCGATAATGTCACCCTGTAGGTCTGCATTACCATCCGACTGACTGTTTCCTTCGGCATACTTAAAGGAATACTGGAAAACGATATTAGAGCCATTCTTAAACCGCTTTGAGAGTTCAAAGTCAAGTCCATAGACATCTCTTTTACCGCCAATGAGGTTCGAGAGGAAGTAGTTAGCTTCCCCGGGAGGACCTGAAGATGGATAGCCGAAATCTTCATATGTGAGTGCAAGATGACTCCATATGCTATCAGGAGCAATTCCAGTTACATAGGTAAATAAATCATAATCTTCAATGATGTTCCGATCCTGGCGCATATAGCCCTGAGTGGCCATTGCAAGACCATTGCCCAGGTCAATTTCATGGGTCAAGGAGAATTCTCGAGAAATACCATCCTTTGTATTGGGAGTCCATCGGGCATCCCTTTCTTCTTCCGAACCACGGATACGGTAAGAGTACCATGCATGATTAAGCCAGATTTGCTCGTGGGTTATTTGTCCGGAAATGTTCCCGGCAAAGTGAATCATACCAAAGGGCATGGGGTCGGAGAATTCACCATAGAAGGCCGTTAATTTCTGGGTTCCTTTACCACCAATATCCCAGACAAGGCCGACCCTGGGCAGCAGCAACCAATCCATATTGAGAATGACACCGCCCTCTGAGTCCCTGTAACGGTGATTTTCTAATCGCAGCCCTGCGTTGATTGTGAAGAAATCATTGATTTTCCAGTCATCCATGATATATCCGGCCATGCGCATGGCTTTAACTTTATTTTCACCTATTCTTACATCAGAATCTCTGGTGAAGTTCCATCCATGCTCACCCATATCGGGGAAGGTTACCGCTCTCAACTCTGCTTCGGAGACAACACCATCGTTATTGGTATCAATAGCAGCAGAAGTTGAATCCCACATTGCGTTTAAACGGGGAAGAAGGCGGTTTCCAAACTCACTCAGAGACCAGGTACCTGTATCAACCAGCTCTCCGAGGGTAATTCCAGCCAAATTGGGATCCAGCGGCTGGAGTGTTTCTCCAAACTCTTTATATTCTCTGTCGTTATCAGTCTCATTGGTGTACATGAAACCTGCTTTTATCCGCATGTTGCCTTTAAACCATTCAAGGTTTAAACTAACTTGATCCCTTGTGTTTTTATAATTAAAGGAATCGCCGTAATATGCCCCAAAACTGTATTCCGAGATGTCCGGGTACTCTCCTGCATTGTAAAGGACTGAGTAAGGAACGCCTGCTTCTGGATGGCGAGGCATTTGATCATTCGTCCACTGATAATGTCCATAGCGGAAATCTACCAGCATGTTATCGGATAAAACCCTTTGATAATAAACGCTGTAAACCCTGGAATCCCATTCTTGAATGCGTGCTCTGGTTCTGATGAGGTTTTTGTCCCGTTCCCCTTCCCGTTTTCGTTTATCCAGGAAATAGGTGAAGGTCAGTGAATCATTACCACTCAATTTCAAAGAGAGTTTTCCAAAAACGCCTCCGCGTTTATCGCCAAAGTCAACTTCCTCACCCGGAGTAAGAGCTGCAGAGTCTGAAAGTGCGAACGTATTGGCATCATTCCTGTACTGGCCTGACAGGAAAAACCAGACCTTGTCCTTCATTATCGGTCCGCCTAGAGTAAAGGCAGTATCATATTTATTATCTTCGTATCCCTCCAGCATGGTGTGATCCCTAGCCGGATCATCTTTTGCAGCTGTATAGTCACTGCCGCCGTAAGGTAAATACAAACCTCCGCTCTGTGCATAAAAGTTTACGGAACCTGAAAGGTTGTTTCCTCCTGATTTGGTCACGATGTTACCAACCACGCCCTTTCCTCCGCCGTATTCTGCTGTAACACCAGAGGTTAAAAGCTCTTGCTCCTGGATGACTTCATTGTTAAAAGCCAATAAGGCTGTTTGAGACGCCATTCCAGTAATATTCATACCATCGAGGAAATAGAGATTGTCGCGGGAACCTCGTTTCCCCTGAAATGCAGTTTCTCCAATGCCCTGGGAGCCTCTGTCATAGTAATTCATACCGCCTTTACCAGCGGGATCATCGGGTGTATCCTTTCCTCCGGAATTAGGCACGACATTGACACCAGCGGCTAGCTGCAGGTAACCCACGAAATCTCGGGCGACGGGCAGGGATTCTATGGCGTCGGATTGAACATGTTCGGCCACCGTAGATTTTGTTGTATTCACCGCCGTATATTGGCCGGTAACCGTAACCGTTTCCCTGATTTCCGCGGTTTCCATTGTTAAATTGACCACACTCTCTACGTCAAGAGATACCCTGATACCTTTTGAAACCACTGTGTTGAATCCCTCAAGTTCTGCTTTTACTTGATAAACGCCTGGTGTTAGATTGATAAATAAGACTTCTCCATCTACATTTGAAATTGACGTTCTCGTTCCCATCATCGCAGGACTTGTGAGCTCTACAGGAACACCAGAAATGGGTTTACCTTCTTCAATATCAACTATTTTAACTCTGAGAGTTCCCTTTTCAGCAGCATAGGCCACAGAAGCAATCAGGACGGCACATAACATCATGAGTGAAATTCTGATGACATTTTTCTTCATTTAATTGTACCTCCTTATCCCGAGTACCTTGAGTATGTACCCAGGAAAAATGGTGATTTTTTTTGTTCAGCACTCAGTGTTACATCTATAGCGTGGAGTGCTGAATGAATTTTACTACCACACACAGCATGTAAAATTGCAACATTTTTACACGCCAACACAACAACCATTGATTAAAAAATAATAAATAATAAATTTCTGCTTCCTCCTTGGTTATCACCTCCTCTAATCCACAGCTTATTGTTTCATTATATAAATGTTTGTGATTATACATGATACGTACATTAATAAATAGCAATAATGGTGCCAACTCAAAATTTTCCCAAGACCCTTGTATAACCATAACCTCTGCAATCTACTGAAAAAAAAATTCAAAAAACAGTATTAATATTCAAATTTTTGCAGAAAAATAGGGGTCATTCACAACCCGCTTAACATTTCTTTGGCCAGGGCTGCTTTCTCAGATTCCGGGGCTATTTCGATAATTTTTTTTAAGTTTATTTTCGCTTCTTCCATGTCGCCTTTATTAAGATGTGCTAAAGCCAATTGAAAATAACCATCAACATAATTCGGATTCCTGGTCAGGCATTTTTTAAAATAGTCAATCGCCATATCCATTTGGTTATTATTAAAGAGGAGAACACCAATATTATAAAATGTACTATGGTCTTTAAGACTTTCTTCATCCAGTTGATTAAAATATTTCAACCCTTCTTCAAGGCTGCCTTTCTGCAAGTAGACGGCGCTGAGATTTATAAGTGTATCGCGGGAATGGGGATCTTTTTCAAGCATACGTTTAAAGGCTTTAATGGCATTATCCAGATCATTTAGTCTATAATAGCAAAGCCCGATTTTATCATGGGCTTCATATAGGTCTTGATTTTCTGCCAGAACCCTTTGATATTCTTGTAACGCTTCGGTATATTTTTCCTGTTCGTATAGTTCGTCTCCTTTGCTTAAAGGGTGCTTTGGGATAGGAGTTAGTGTAGTATCAATTGGAGGGTTCTTTTTTATAGCAGAGAGGACCATATTAAAATTTTTCGGTTTATATCCTTCCGCCATAAAGCCAATGGTCCATGCCCCGGGACGCATATCAACCTTAGTCCATCTACCTTTTTTATCCGTTGTTAACTCGTGTTTTGTTCCATCTTCAGAAAATATTAAAATCACCCTGGCCCCTTGTATGGGCGTGCCATCTTCTGCTTTGACGGAACCATTTACCTTGGCCCAGACCTTAGTAAAAGCCGGAGAAACGCAGATCATTATGGTTGCAAGCAGACTTGCAATAACAACAATGAATTTATTCCTCATTTCATTGCACCTCCTCTGAATCATAATTTTTCCTCCTAAACAAGAATAGCAATAACTTCTAAAAAAGTCAAATTTTTTTTACCAATATGATTTTTTTATTGAAAAAGTGAAATATTCACCTTTATACTCTTCAGTTTCAACTTCTACATTCTCAACATGTGCACCCCTGGGCCCTTTGTGGCACCATTGAATGACTTTTTCCACGTCATCTGCTTCACCTTCAAAAATTGCTTCTACATTGCCGTTGGAAGTATTTTGTACCCACCCCGTCACATTATGTGCCAATGCTTGTTCCTGGGTGGTGGCACGAAAAAATACTCCCTGGACAAACCCTTTAATTACCGCATGTTTTCTTACTTTACTCATTGCTCAAATTCAAACCTCCAATTTTTCTACTTGTCATTTACAACAAAATTTGATAAATTTCAAGATTCAATCAGGAGGTTTTTATGAAAAAAATATTAATCTTTATTTTTTTTGCCGGAATTGTTTCCCTATTGATCAATGCCGATGTCTATATCAAACAAAAGTTGCATACCGATTCCTATTACTATGGTGGTATTACACGTCCGGCTGACGATTCTGAAACAGAAACCTGGATCAGCAATAAAAAAATGGTCTCTATTACAAAAAACCGAATCACTATTCTAGATACTGAGAAAAACCAGGCGTTTATCATCAATACGAATGATAAAACCTATGCTAAAACCGATTTGCCCATACGCATGTCAAAACTGGTACCTGAGAATATCACCGCTTACCTTAAATCTTTCCAATATATCGGGACAGTAAAGGAAACCGGGAAAACAAAAGAAATCGGAAAATTCAAATGCAACGGATATGAGGTAAATTCCTACCTGCTCTATGAGGGCAGTAAGGTCAATGAAACCGATTCATTGATCTGGGTCACTTCGGAAGTTCCCTTCGACTTAAAAAAATATGCCTACATGAGAACAAACCTTCATATATTAAGAAATTTCAGCGATAATCTTATTGCTGAGCTAAATAAAGTGCAGGGTTTTTCTATCGCTTCTGAGACTCTTTTTTATCCAAAGGGATTTAGTGTAAAATCGACAGCTGAAGTGGTTGAAATGTCTGTAAAGGCGCCCCCTGCAGGTATCTACGCTGTCCCTGATGGATATACAATAAAGGAAAAATTGACGATGCAGGATTTGAGAAATAGATAATTTCAATGGTAATATCAAAACGTCTATAAAATGAAATGAAAAAAAGAGGGCCCACAGAACACACAGAATACTACTCCGCGGCGTGCCTTCGCTACGAAGTACCAGTGCTACTCTGCGGAGTGGCTCCGCTACGAAGCACGAGAGACACAGAAAAAATAAAGAGAGATTATGAAAAAAAGTCCTGTCCTTCTGTGTATTCTGTGTGTTCGCATATTACGTGGGCTCTAATTTAAAAGGAGGATTAAATGAGGAATCAAGAAGTTAATAAAGATCGGAGAAATTTTATTAAGAAAGGAGTTGCTGGTCTGGCTGGAGCGGCTGTCCTTCCGTCTGTTCTGAGAGGAGAAAAGAAAGAGGAAAAAAAGAAAAAACTTATGTTCAGAACGCTTGGTAAAACAGGGCTAAAACTCCCTGTTGTCAGTATGGGTGTAATGAATGCTGACAATCCCGAGCTTGTCCGTGCGGCGCTTGAGGCAGGTATTGTCCTCCTGGACACGGCCCACGGTTATCAACGGGGGCGCAACGAAGAGATGATCGGGAAAGTAATCAAAGATCGACCCAGGGATTCTTACGTTATTGCTACAAAAGTGCCTGGCGATCCCCTGGACCGGAAAACCGGGTTGTTTACAAAAGAGACAAAAGCCGAACCATTTATAGAAAAGTTCCATATCAGCCTCAAGCGACTGGGCCTTGAATATGTGGATATCTTTTACCTGCACAGTGTGGTAAAGAGAGGCGCTGCCCTGTTTGAGCCGCTGTTGTCAGCGATGGTAAAATTAAAAAAAGAGGGTAAGATCAGGTTTATCGGTGTTACAACCCATCGCAATGAACCTGAAGTGGTACGGGCAGCTGCTGACAGTAAGGTTTATGATGTGGTTCTTACTGCTTACAATTTCTTGCAGCCGCATTTGGCTGAGGTTGAGGAATCAATCACTTATGCTGCAAGTAAGGGATTAGGGATCGTGGCTATGAAAACCCAGGCCGGTGTCTATTGGGATAGTGAACGACAGCATCAAATTAACATGAAAGCCGCATTAAAATGGGCGCTGCAAAATGAAAATATACATACTGCTATCCCTGGATTTACGACATTTGACCAGATGAACCTGGACCTGACGGTAATGGAGGATTTAACCCTCACTCAACAAGAAAAGAACGATCTTAAGTTAGATAAAAAAATAGCACTCACAGGTCTTTACTGCCGCCAGTGTGAAAAATGTGTTTCCCAATGCAGAGAGAATCTTGAGATTCCGACATATATGAGAAGTTATATGTATGCTTACGGGTATAGGAACCTCGGACTTGCCAGGGATACCCTGGAATCGCTGAACGAATCCCATATTCCATGCTCCAATTGCCGTACGTGTAAAGTGAACTGCACCATGGGTTTTGATGTTAAGAATAAAGTGTTGGATATTGTTAGATTAAAAGATGTCCCGGAGGATTTCCTGGTCTGAAATTCTATTTACTAATACTCTGCAAAAACGTACAAAAAAAACTTTTCCGCTGTTTCCACTCTTATCAGCCGGTTGGGTGGCATCATGGGCTGGAGTCGCCAACCCCAAGTTGATTATTTTGTTACTTTTCAAAAATTTTCCTGCTGGTTTTTAGTAATTTTACTTACAATAATGGAATTTAAAAAATATTGAAATTATCAGTTTACTGTGCTAATATATGACCGGTTCTGTCGAAAAACCATTTAGGAGTATTTTGGTTCTGGCACAGAACCGGAGGTTTGTATAACCGTAAACAGTAAAAAAAATAATGCGTAACAAAAAAAGGGAAAACTCAAACATAAGGAAAGATGTTCTTAAAATCCTGGACAACGCTTTTCCTGATGAAGAGGCGGAAAAACCGGTTCCGTGGTTACAGCCGGGAGAGGAGGTTTGTATTGAAACGCTCCCGGATGAAGTGATCAAATTAAAAAATGCCTTTTTCTTCCGCGGGGTGTTTTGAGGAATCCCAAATTCACCATCATTCGGAACATGCCATCCATTGTTATAATATAAAAGATTTAATGATATGAGGAGGTTCAAATGCCAGTTATAATAATGTCTTTATCGTTGAGTGTGCTCATCTTCTGTGGATGGGTCATCTGGGTTTTCCTGGGATGGCGAAAATGGAAGTATAAACATGAACTTCAAAACAAACTCCTTGACAGATTCAAGACGGCCCCGGAACTCGATCATTTTCTTCTAAGTAACATAGGAAGCAAATTCATGAATTTTCTGATAATTGAAGGCATGGGGCCCAAAGAAAAACTGATCACCTCCATTTCAGAAGGGATCATCCTTTCAATCGTGGGAATTGCTTTTATTTTTATTGGCCCTCTCTTAGCCGAACTGACCCAGCAGATCAGGATTTTTCAAGCCCTGGGGATTGTATCCATTTCCCTTGGAATCGGTTTTCTCGTTTCAGGGTTTGTTTCGTACCATCTCAGTAAGCATTGGGGTATCATAGATACGGAATGAACGTTCTTGGAGAATTTTGCCGCGGATTTACGCGGATGTAAACGGATAAAAGAATGAAAAAAGGTGCCAGGCGAAAAAAGAATCAAATTAGTCAGTCTGTCCCATAATTTTGTCTTAAACAAAAGTTTTTGGAGGTGTCGGAACCTTTTTACAAAAAGGTTCTGACCCGCCGGAGGCATCAATAGTGCCAAAAAGATAAGGAAAGATAGGATGGGCAGGTCTAAAATCTGTTTTTGTTAATCTGCCCATCCCGTACAAAAAGATCCGAACGAATTGCCTCCTTGGGAGGCCGTTCGGTTAATAGCCTTTAAAAGATAACCTCAATGCAAAAGCATTGCCGACAGGGGAGGAAAAGGGGCCAAACGAAAAAGGCAAATGAAAATCCGAGAAAAAAAGGATTAAAAATATGAAGGTGAATGAAAGAAAAAAAAGGTCAGGCAAGAATGTCGATCCTTTTCATAACTCTCCGTTTTCTATAGTTCACCTGTCCCATACTTTTGGCATTACTCTGTAAAAGTGCTTGCAGTTGATTGAAAAAGGCAAAAAAAAGGGGCAGAAAAAAGAAAAAATCTTAGTTTCCAGGAGATTGGCGATAATTACAAGTTATGCTTTAGTCATACAAAGTGGAATGGTTAACCCAATGAAAAATTATCAGAAGTAAAATAATGAAAGGGGATTTTATTCTTGAATTTTTTGGTATAATACCTCTAAGGAGGAAAATATGAATAGCAAGAAGAGACAAAAAATGACCAAAAGATACGGAATAATTATATCCATAGGGCTAATAAGTGCGTCTGTACTATTTCTTTATTTTTGCAATGGAACAAAAAAAGAAACCGCAAGATGGAATAACAAAGGATGTTCTCTTTTAGAATTAGGCCGTACTTATGAAGCCCTTGAAGCCTTTGATAAGGCCATTGAGATTCAACCGGACAATGCTGAAGCGTGGTCCAACAAGGGGGTTGCTCTTGTTCATTTAGGCCGATATAAAGAGGCTCTTCAAGCTTATAATAAGGTCTTAGAGATTAAACCTGATTATCACAATGGCTGGTTTAACAAAGGGTTTGCTCTTAATAAATTAGGCCAATATAAAGAAGCCCTTGAGGCTTTCAATAAGGCCATAGAAATTAAACCTGGCTATTACGAAGCCTGGTCCAACAAAGGGATTGCTCTTGTTCATTTAGGCCGATATAAAGAGGCTCTTCAA
>Ga0180437_10000178_pt1 | contig 133105 bp, 119 predicted proteins | sample SS_ome_4_FD_132410 | JGI IMG/M metagenome (GOLD analysis project Ga0180437, IMG submission 132410) | Hypersaline lake sediment archaeal communities from the Salton Sea, California, USA - SS_3_D_1 metaG | ecosystem: Environmental > Aquatic > Non-marine Saline and Alkaline > Hypersaline >...
AGTGGGCCGGAAGCCGAAGAAAGAACGACTAAGCCGAAAAGAACAATAATGCCTATCAGGGCAAGAAAAGAATAATCAATATTTTTTAAAAATTTAAATTCCATTTAAAATAAATTACAAAGCACCGGTCCTGTCGATAAGGTACAAAACAACGCCGACAAAACCCATAATCACCGAAATAAGCCAGAACCTCATCACCACTTTTTGCTCGGGCCAACCCATCGCCTCAAAGTGATGGTGTATCGGTGTCGAATGGAATAATTTCTTACCTTTTCTTAATTTCTTTGAAGTAATTTGGAAAATTACCGAAAGCGATTCAATGACAAAAATAAAACCAATGATCGGCAAAAGTAAAACGCTGTTCGTCAGCATAGCGACGATTCCCAGCGTTACGCCAAGCGACATCGCCCCGGTATCACCCATAAAAAATCGAGCCGGATTGATGTTGAACCACAAAAAAGCAATCAACGCGCCCATAATCACCGCGCAAAAAGCGGCCAAATCATATTTCCCCTGGACAAAGGCGATTACCGAATACGCGCCAAAACAGGTTAATAGCGCTCCTCCGGCCAAACCATCAAGCCCGTCAGTTTCATTTACTGAAAAAGACGTGGCAACAATTATGAAAATAAAAATCGGAATCATCCACCAGCCGACAGTGAAATTGCCCAAAAAAGGCACGTGAATAAAATCCCATTCAAGCTTGTAATAAAACCACCAGGCCCCGACTATGGCAATCAGGGTATATATTGTCAAACGGTGACGCATCCGCAGCCCGCCGCCGCGCGGACCGATTTTCTTGACATTGTAATAATCATCAAGGAGACCGACTAGCGCGGAAGCGACCAAGGCCCCAAGGGGCAAGAGCGTTTCCGCCCGGCTTAGAAAATCAAGTGCTCGCACCCAGCTGTGATCAGTCAATAAAGCAAGGTTAGCAAATACCAGGGCCAAAACAAGCGTCGTCCCCCAAATTAAAACGCCTCCCATTGTCGGCGTACCGGATTTATTCTGATGAAGCTTGGACATGATTGGCGCCGACCCGGCATCACGAATCTGCTTTCCCATTTTATATTTATAAAGAAAGTATGTGAGCGCCGGGGTCCATGCCATTGTTGAAATAAATGAAATCGACGTCAGGGCAAAAATTCTAATTGCCTGGAATGAATCAAGCATATTTTAAATATTCAAAAGAGTAATTAATAATAGGGCGACTGCCAAACCAAGACTGATCAATGTGCTGCACGCGGCAATAAGATAACTCAAAAACCTCTCCTTTTTATACAAGAAAAATATCAATACAAGATTTATTGTTAAAAAAAGCAATCCCGCTACGGGAATATAAAAAATCCTGTACCAACTACCGATAAGATCAATGCCAAAATAAATATTGTAATGAAGCGAAAAAAAATCAAGTTCATTGGCAAGAGGCATTATCTTATAAGATATTAAAAACCAAAGACTTGCCTGCAGGAGCAAAGCCGCCAGCACGGTATAGCGTATTAGTCGATCCCGCCAAAATATTACAAGAAGCAATGATTTCATAAAATAAATTAATATACCGGCACCACATCCTCCAGTTCAGGCCAAACGACTTTTAACTCTTCAAGGACAAAACCACGCAACGTTACCTCTGCCATAGGACAGCCAATGCAGGCGCCATGCAGCTTAACCCTCACTCTTTTTTCATCTTTATCAACAGCGACCAGCTCCAAATCGCCGCCGTCTGCCTGCAGGGAAGGCCGAAGCTCTTCTATTTTATCCTTTATTTTCTGCTCTATTTCTTTCATACACATTTATAATTTACCTTATCTTAGGCAAAAACTCAATTGGCAAAAATCCGATGCTTGACAAGGGAGCAAGCCTGATATATAATAATGTCACAATATTCTGAATTATAAACTAAAAATCGTATGGCACATAAAAAAGCAGGCGGTTCAACAAGCTTAGGTCGAGATTCAATATCAAAACGGCTTGGTGTAAAATTGCATGACGGAGAATTAACCAAAGCCGGCGCCATTATTGTCAGACAAAGAGGAACAAAAATTCATCCGGGTAAAAATGTTAAGCGCACTGGCGATGACACATTAATCGCTCTCTGCAACGGAACAGTTAAATTCAGCCGCAAAAAACTTAACAAATTTCACGGAAATCTTAAATGGACAAAAATGGTCAGCGTGGTTCCAGAAAAAGCTTAAGCCAAGAAAAGCCAAAAGTCCGGGCAAAAAAGCTCGGACTTTTTTATTGCTATTTTCTAATACACGCGGCAATAAATTCGCGAAAGAGCGGATGTGGGGCCAAAGGTCGAGATTTAAATTCAGGATGAAACTGCGTGCCGATAAAAAACGGATGCCCGGGGACTTCAACGATTTCAACTAATGTGCGGTCGGGCGAACGGCCGGCGAGCATTAATCCCTTTTCGGTCAGAATATCACGGTACGCATTATTAAATTCGTAACGATGGCGATGGCGCTCAGAAATCTCCTTTTGGCCGTAAGCCTTGCGGGAAAGCGCGTCCGGATGCAAAACGCATGGACATGCACCCAGGCGCATCGTCCCGCCATAATCATTTTTTTCCATTTTTTCTTTTTGTTCGTCCATTATATGAATAACCGGGTGTTCGCATTTTGCGTCAATCTCGGTTGTGTGAGCGCCGTCCAAACCGGCAACATGCCGGGCATACTCAATCACCGCGCACTGCATGCCGTAGCAAAGTCCAAAGTACGGTATCTTATTTTCTCGTACGTATTTAATCGCCGCGATCTTTCCCTCAATGCCCCGCGCGCCAAAACCGCCGGGGATTATTAACCCGTCAAGCTTGTCAATATTTTTTAATGTTTTTGGATCTTTTTCAAACTCTTCAGAATTCATCCAGACGATTTCCGGCAATTTATTATGGTGCCAGGCGGCGTGTTTAATCGCTTCAAGCACGGAAATATAGGCGTCGGTTAGAACAAAATTGCCCGTGCTAAAATATTTGCCGGCAACGCCGATGTGCACCGGCTCCTTGACTGTTTTTATTGTGTTGACGAGCTTCGACCAGTTATCTTCAGACTTTTCTTTACCCGTAAGATTAAATTTTTGCAAAATTCGCTCAGCCAAACTCTGCTCTTTAAATATCATCGGAACCTCGTACACTGTATCCGCATCCGGACCGGAGATAATATCCTCTTTTTCCACGCTGCAAAATATGGCAATTTTTTCCTTGCGCGGCTCGTCCAGAGGCTTTGAGCTGCGGGCGATTATAATATCCGGATTAATGCCGGCGGAATTAAGGGTTCGCGCCGCATACTGGGTTGGCTTAGTTTTCATTTCCCCCACCTTGTCGGGAATCGGCAAATAACTGACTAAAACAAAAAGCACGCCTTCAGGATCGGCCAAATGCATCATACGCGCCGCTTCTAAAAATAATATGTTTTGATATTCACCGACCGTACCGCCAATTTCAATCAGGGTAATGTCGGCATCAGCCCGGTCAGCCGCGCTTTTTATCCGACTGATAATTTCTTCGGGCACATGCGGCACCACCTCAACGCAGCGGCCGCCGTATTCAAGATTGCGTTCGCGCTCAATTACTGTCTTGTAAACCCGTCCGGTGGTCATGTAATTTTCCTTGTAGATATTTGTATTTAAAAATCTTTCATATGTGCCAATGTCCTGGTCGGTTTCATCGCCATCATCAGTCACAAAAACCTCACCGTGCTCAACCGGATTCATTGTTCCGGCGTCTACATTAACGTACGGATCGACTTTAATTGCCGTAACATTGAATCCCTTATCCTGAAGGATCTTCCCCATTGAAGCGGTTGCCGTTCCCTTGCCAACACCAGACATCACACCGCCGACAACAAAGATATATCTTCTTTTCGCCATAACTATTCTTCGGTTACGTTTAACTTAATTTTTTCTTTTTGGTCATAGCCGCAGTCGATAATCACCTCGTAGGAACCTAATTCTTTTATCGGGCTCATCTCAACCTTGGATTCGCCGATATCAATTCCCTCTTTAGCCAGAGCCGCCTTTACCTCGTCCGGCTTTACCGCCGCGTATAACGTAGTCGATCCCCGGCTTACCCTTGATTTAATCTGAAGCGATTTTCCGTTAAGCTTGGAACAAATTGTTTTTGCCCGGTCGGCTTCACTCTGTTTTGCTTTTTCAAATTCCCTTTTCTTCTTTTCCATGTCAACGACTACCTGCGGCGTTGCCGCTTTTGCCAGGCCCTTGGCAAATAAAAAATTGCGTGCGTAGCCATCAGCTACCTCTTTTATTTCACCGACCTGCGCCACCCCCTGCACAGATTTGAGAAAAACTACTTTCATATTTTCTTTTGCTGGTAAATTGATTTAATTGCCTTATCAATTATCGGCTTGAGATTTTTGTAGGTCTTCAGCTTTGTCAAATCATTCAACTTGACCCATTCACAGCCCTTAATCTCCCACTGCGGCGAAGGTTCCCGCTTCGGGTCCTCGGATTTTATTAAAAATAAATGAAGCGTCTTATGTATCCTTTCGCCCTCAAAAGTAAACCAGAATTTTGTCGTACCGATTTTCTTGATTAATTTTAAATCCTCAAGATTAACCTCCTCAGCTGTCTCGCGCAACGCTGCCTGCTCAATTGTTTCTCCTTTTTCCACGTGCCCCTTGGGGAAAGCAAGATTACCGTATGAGTCCTTAATTACCAGGACATCGATTTCGCCGTTTCTTTCACGATATACTATGCCACCGGCGGAGACTTCCTGCCTCATATTTATTGACCAATTAAAATTTCGACTGCTTTATCAAGCGGCGGATCGCGGTCTTCATTATAGTCGTCTTCACCATACTCAATCTCATAATCCGGTACAATCCCCTCCTCATTGAAAGAAAATCCGTTGGGCGTCAGCCACTCGGCCACTGTTACCTTAACGGCTGATCCGTCCTTTAAAATTTCCATCTCCTGCACCGATCCTTTACCAAATGTTTTTTCGCCGACCAGTATTGCCAGGTCATAATCACGCAATGCCCCGGCAAGAATTTCTGAGCCGGAAGCCGTGCCTCTATTCACTAAAACCACTGTCGGAATATCAGCCAGCCTCGGTCTTCCCTCTCCGTAAAAAACCGTTTCGTTTCCTTCGCTGTCGCGTTCGACAGTAATTAATTGCTCACCAATCCAATGGCCGGCCACATCAACCGCACTTTGCAAATATCCGCCTGAATTTCCGCGAAGATCGAGAATAATTGCCCTTGCCCCAGAATCAATTATTTCGTCAACCGCTTCTTCAAAAAGATCCTCCGTGTCTTCGGCAAAACTAAAAATTTCCAAATAGGCGATGCCGTCTTCCCGTGTTGTCGTCCGTACGCTAACCATATCGATTTTTCCGCGGGTAATCACAACGTCAAACGTGTCTTCCGACTCTTCGCGCCAAATCGTTAAAACAACTTCCGTGCCCGCTTCCCCGCGGATTAAACTCACTGCCCGGTCAACCGTTATCCCGGTCGTGTCCAGGCCATCAATTGCCAAAACCTTGTCACCGGGCCGCAATCCAGCACGTTCAGCCGGGCTTTCCGGAACCGGAGCAATGATTGTCAGCATGTCATGCTTGATCCCGATTTCCGCGCCGATCCCCTCAAACTGGCCTTCAAGGTCTTTGGCAAACTCGTCAGCCTCATCCGGTGTAAAAAATACAGTATAAGGATCCTCCAAAGAAGCGACCATGCCCTGAAGCGCGCCGTAAAAAAGCCTGGTTTCAGAAACCGGCTGATCATAAAATTTTTCTAAAACAATATTCCAAACCTGCCAAAACATGCGAAAATCAACATCTCGCTCCAAATAAACTGCTTGTTCAGCGTCTTTGTTTTTAACCTCCCCGTTGCCTGCACGCTCAGCAAAATTATTTCCCAAAAAAACACCTAAAGTGAAAATGATAATCAAAATCAAGATTAAAAAAACCAGCTTAATATTTTTTCCTCCTGGTATTGGCATAGATGCTATAAATTATAATAATTTACCTTATTTTACCAAAAGTCTTGACAAAAGTCAAAATACGCGTTAAGATAACTGGATGCTCCTTTCAGGAACATTTTTTCGCTAAAAAAAGGGAAAAAAGGAGGATGAGAATGGCGAAACTCCCCAAGGGTTGCCTATTCTTGGATCTGGATAATATCTGGAACCTATTAAGAAACGCCGGCATCGGGTTCGACCCCGAACTGATCATGGACATTGTCCGCCACCAGGCGCGGATAATCTCCGCCGAAGGCTTTATCGACGTAAATAGGTCGCGCATTGTCTACGAAGACAAGCTTTTCCTGCAGAACATCAGCCGGGCGTCAGTCGACCTCATTCACGTGCCAAAAATTTTCGCCGGCATGGAAAGAGTCGACGTCGGTTCCGGAGAAGAAGAACACACGGAAAGGCAGGAAATATGGAAAGATCGTGTCGACGCGGCCATGGAGAGAAGGATCCGCTGGATCGCCGAGAATGTTGATGACGTCGACGTCTTCATCCTGGGAACGGTTGATTCCGACTTCAGCACGCTGATATCCGATCTGCGCAACCGGGGTAAGCAGGTCTACCTGCTCTTCCCTTCATCGTTTGAATACGTCAACGGCTATCAGGCGATCAAACGCGCCGCCAACGGAGTGATCGAAATCACCAACCGCAGCGATTATGCCATCGAAATGATCCGCAACAGCGTTTTAAACGCAAACCGCAACATCTCAGAAATTCCCCCGCTCCTGCAAAGCTGGCGGGTGCGCGGCCTCGGATACATCGTCAATGTGGTATTCGATATTTTCACGGCAATACAGGTTCTCTACTGGGAGGTTGATCTCGGCAATGCCGAATGGTGCTCGTTCAATACGCTCGAAGCCAAGATCTTCCAGAAATACTTTGTCAAACAAGGGCACTACAGCCGCCATGACGTCCGGGAAATCCTCACTCTGATGAACCAGCAGGACGTCCTCCTCAGCCAGACACGGGAAAACGGTGGGCAGACAACAACCGAATACATTCTCAATGAAAAACACCCCTTTGTAAAACTGGCTCTGAAAAAGAGCTGGGACGAAATCTACTCTTAAAATAAAAAACGCCACCGACACTTGTTGGTGGCTTTTCTCTTTAAAGAATTATTCAACACGCTGGATGCTTGCTCCCAAAGCCCGCAGTCTTTCATCAATGCTTTCATACCCGCGGTCTACTACCTCGGCCTCATTAATCAGTGTTTCACCTTCAGCAATCAGTCCGGCGATAACCAATGTCGCTCCGGCGCGTAAATCATAGCTCCTAATTTCCCGTGCGTAAAGCGGAGTCGGCCCGGTAATCAAGACGCGGTGGGGGTCGCAAATAGTTGCATTTGCCCCCATTTTGATAAGTTCGTTAATGTAGCCCATCCGCCCTTCGTAAAGCGGATCATGGATAAGCGATGTTCCGGTGCATTGGGTTGCCAAAAGGCCAAACGGCGACTGCAAGTCAGTTGGAAAGCCCGGATAAGGCATGCTCTGCAGCTTAAATGACTTTAAGCCGCTCGACGGACGAATATAAAGAGTATTGCCATTGATTTCTGCATTAACATTTGCTTCGCGCATTTTCACCATAAAAATATCAAGGTGTTCGGGCACCACCGGGTTGATGCTGATTTCTCCTCCGGTCGCTGCGCCGGCAACCGCCCAAGTCCCTATTTCAATCTGGTCCGGTATCAGGCTATGCTCGGCCCCCTTCAGCTTATCAACGCCCTCAATTTCAATTGTGTGAGTCTTTGTCCATTTTATTTTTGCGCCCATGCGGTTTAGAAAATCAACAAGCTCTTGGACATGCGGTTCGGCCGCCGCGAGCTTGATTATCGTCTTACCGCCGGCAAAAACCGAAGCCATAATCGCGTTTTCCGTCGCGGTCACGGAAAATTCGGGTAAAATAATTTCCGCCCCTTTCAGGCCGTTGGTTTTTATCCGATACTCCTCATTCAACGCCTGTACCTCTGCGCCCAGTTTTTCAAAAGCGTAAAAATGGGTATCAAGCGGACGTTTGCCAATAATGCACCCTCCCGGTTCGGAAATCGTTACCTCGCGGAACCGGCCAAGCAACGGACCCAATAAAAGAACGGAAGAACGCATGCTCTTTACCTTCTGCTGGTCGATATTGCCGATATTGGCGTCTTTACAACAAATTGTCAGCTGGCGTTCATCGGTCCATTCCGCCCTGGCGCCCAGACTTTTGATAATTTCAACCATCTTCCTAACATCAGAAATCTGTGGTACATTATTTATAATGCACTCATCGTGCGTCAGGAGAGTCGCCGCAATTATTGGCGTTGCCGCATTCTTCATTCCGTGAACCTCAATCTCTCCCTTAAGCGGCTTTCCTCCCTGTATAACAAATTTACTCATAGTAATTACTATTTTATCTTAAAACAGGCTGTTTAGCAAGGCAACTCGATTGTAAAAATATGACCACCCGCCAACGATGGATTATAAAAATAATATTTATCAGCATATTTGCAGTGCTTGCCCCCCTGGTTATCGCCTACACCATGGGATACCGTTATAATTTTTCAACCGGCCAAATTCAAAAAACCGGCGTTTTGGTAATCAATTCTTATCCTGATGAAGCCCAGGTGTATTTAGACGGAAAATTAATCGCCGACGAGACTCCGGCAGTAATAAAAAAAATCAATCCGAATTTTTATAATGTAGAAGTTATAAAAGATGGATATTTGCCCTGGTCAAAAAAACTGGAAGTGAAAAGTAGCGAAACAACATTTGCTGAATCAGTCGTGCTTTTCCTCGATAAAGAACCGCAAATAATGGCAGAAAAAGAAATCACCAAATCCCTCTTCTCCCCCAATCGAACTAATCTGGTCTATGTAACCGAAGAATCCAGCTGGGCCGAAATATGGCTCTATTCCCTAAAAAAGAATGAATTCACCCTAATTGAAAGACGGGACATAAAAAACTTTGTTAATGCTGAATTTTATTGGTCCCCGGGATCTTCGCGAATATTTATCAATGTGACAACCCCCGAGGAAACCGAACAGATAATTTATCACGTCAACAAAAATGAAATAACCAACCTTACTGAGCAAATGGAGAAGACCTTTAGCCGATTCAGTTGGTCAAGAACAAGTGACAATATATTTTATTTTACTCAAGGCAATAATTTATATAATTATAACCTACAGACAAACCGCCAGACATTTCTCTTAGGCGGTGTACGTGAATATTTTATACGTGGTAATAGCATCTATCTTATCTCTAAAACCGAAACAAGCTCACTCGTCCAGCAATTCAATACCCTGGAACAATTCGAGGAAGGAGAAACGCTTTATGAACTCCCCCTGGACGAATACACCTTTGAGGATGCCGGCTTCCCATATCTTATGCTTAAAGGCACTGACCAAAAAATTCTGCTCTTTGATACTTCCGCGCCTTTCCAAGAGCCTATTCTTCAGGAATCAGCTAACGGCTACTCATGGCACACAACCAGCCAGGGGGAGAAAAAACTTTTATATTATCAGGATTTTGAAATCTGGATATTTTACCCGAAAAGCAAATACAATGAGCTAATCACCCGGTTCAGTTCACCGATCCAAAAAGCCATCTGGCACCGCAACGGCGAATATGTTTTTTTTGGATTTAATGACTCTATTAAGGTAATTGAACTTGATCCGCGGGAAAAAAGGAACATTTTTGACTTGGTAGCTGGAGCAAAGATTAATAATTTCATCGTTGATTATAATTCAAAAAATATTTATTTTGTCGGCAGCTATGACAATGAGGAGGGCCTTCACCTTTATCAGCTAATTGAAAAATAATATAAAAAAATCAGCCCGGATCAGGGCTGATTTTTTTATTTGCTTAAAGTTCAACAATCGTATTATCGCCAATTATCAGCTTGTGCCCCTGGGGAAGCGTTTCATGAACCGAAGTTATGCTCGCGTTCTTGCCAATCAGACTGTCAACAATACGCTTGCTGCAATTCAAGTCAGCGTAATCAAATACAATTGAATGTTCAATCTCGGTATTATAGACTTCGACTTCATTTCCCAGACAGGTATAGGGGCCGACGTATGAATTTTTAATTGCGCAGTTATCGCCAATTATCACCGGACCGCGAATCAGCACCTTGCCGCTTATTTCACAATTTTTTCCGATCTTTACCCGGCCCTGCACCTGTATGCCCTCAGGAATTTCGCTTTCAATTGTAAAATCTTCTATTTTCATCTCATTGAGAAGAAGCTGGTTTCCCTCAAGCAAATCCTCCGGCTTTCCTGTATCCTTCCACCAGCCGGTAATCTCCTGATAACCGACTTTATTACCGTGCTCAATCAGCCAGGTGTGGGCGTCGGAAATTTCATATTCTCCCCGGACGCTCGGCTCAATGCTGGAAACCGCCTCCAGAATATGATTGTCATAAACATAAATTCCGGTCACGGCAAAATCTGATTTAGGCTCGCTGGGCTTTTCCTCTACCCGAACAATTTGCCCGTCCTCAATTACCGGCACGCCAAAACGCTGGGGATCCTTAACCTTAGAAAGCGCGAGCATGCAGTTATAGCCTCCCGATTTGAATTTTTCAACAAATGGCTTAATGCTGCCGAGAATAATGTTGTCGCCAAGATAAAAAAGCAGATCATCCTTGCCGATCCATTCTGCGGCGTTTTTTATAATATGGGCCAAACCCAGAGCGCCGCCCTTTTGCTCGATATATTTTATTTTCAGGCCCCACTTGCTTCCGTCGCCGATTGCCTCGGGCAGTTCGCGGTCGCCGACATTAATATTAATCGCCACTTCGGTGATGCCGGCTTCGGCAATCTTTTCCAAAGCATTCACCAGCATCGGTTTGTTGGCAAGCGGTATTAAATGCTTATTGATTGTCCAAGTAATCGGTCGGAGTCTGGTCGCTCTTCCTCCGGCAGTTATTAATGCTTTCATATTTAAATAATAATTTATAAATTAGGCCGCTTTCCGGCTAACCAGTCCTTCAAACTGACCATAAACCGGATCATTTTTTACATCAACCGGACCGACGTATTTTTCTTCGAGCTCAGCAAGCTCTTTTATGTTTGACCACATCCTGGCGTCGTCCTTATCAAAAAGACCGGTATCAATCAATTTTAAATTGTTACCCTGATCAATAATTAAATTATTAGTACCGAGCAAATCGGGCATTCTTGATTCTTCAATCAGCATATTTTTTGAAGCTCTAACAAATTCAGAAAACTGGCGGGCAAGTTTTTCCTGATCTTCCTCTGATAAATCTCGCTCGGAAAAAATGCGATCATCGGCCCGATAGTCTTCTGGGCCCTCTATCCGCGGCTGGACCGTGAAGAGCTTGTCCTTGCCGTCTTCGTCAGTCGCGACAAAATGATAGCTGTCAAACGTAAACGGCTCAAGATAATCGCGGCATAATTTTTGGTCACTCACTGCTCTCTTTACCGCTTCTTTATTAACCTCCGCCTTGCTGACCTTAACAACAAATTTATCTGATTCTTCAAACTCGTTTTTTAATTCTGTCCCTTTTTCCGTATCACCCTCTGCCCTTTCCAAATAATTCTTTACCGAAGATTCAACCCCGTGGCCAATTTCTTCACCGAGCTTGCCCTTAAGCGGAACGCCGACTTCCCTCCTGATCATCTTTTTGCCGCTCTCGCGCGCTTTGGCCAAAATTTCACGGATATCCATTTTTAAAATTTCTTTTGGCGAAACACCTCTTGTTTCCAAGCCCGGCATAAAAATTATTTTATTTCGTTAATATATTCCTTAAGCGCCTCTTGCCAGCTTCTTCCTTCGGGAGTCTTGGTATTTAATAAAATCGCAAATTGCGGACGCTTTGCCGGCCGGGGAAACTTGTCTCCGGAAACCGGATTCAATTTAATATCAATCTGCGCGTCTTTGAAAATCTGCTGGGCAAAACCGTACCAGGTGCATGCTCCGCGATTCGCCGCGTGATAAATGCCAAAATCATAATTTCCATCAATAATCCCTCGGGTTTGCTTGGCAAGATCAGGCGCGTAAGTTGGCGAGGAAACTTCTTCATCAACAATATCCAGTTCATCCTTGGTCTTGCCGAGTTCCAGCATAGTATCAACAAAGCTGCGCTTTACATTTTCCCCTGCCCCCATTTTACCGAACAAGCGGGAAAGACGGATTAAATAATACTTATCAGTATTTTTTGCCAGCTCAAGTTCGCCAAGATATTTACTCATGCCGTATGCCGAAACAGGATCAGGCCGCTCATCTTCTTCTTTATATCCCTTTTCCTTATCGCCGCGAAAAATATACTCTGTGGAATAATGGACAATCGGCACATCAAGCTCTTTGGCAGCTTCGGCCAAATACCCGACCGCGTAACCGTTCAGCTGATCGGCTACTTTTTTTTCTTCCTCCGCTTTGTCAACATTATTATATGCCGCGGCATTAATAATAAAATTCGGGCCAAGTTCACGGACCCTTTTTTGCGTTTCATCTTTATTTGTAATATCGCACTCCTGGCGATCCCAGGCAATGACGTCCTGATCAGAAAAAACCTTTACCAGTTCCTGCCCAAGCATGCCCTTCGCGCCGATAATCAATACTTTCATAATTTAAATTAGCCTTTTATTCGCTTGTATTCTACCTAAATACGGCCTAAAAGTCAATATGAAAGAACCAAAATTTGAATCTGGGGAAAAATATTTCATACAAAAACAAAAACCGCCAACCTGGGTTGGCGGTAAGAATGGCTACTTGAAGAACTCGCCTCCGAGCACCCGCATCAGCCAGATGCCGAGCGCGGCGAGCGTGAACCCGCAGTAGATCTCCCCGCCGACGACCCTGTTCTTGACCTCCTCGGGCGTGAGGAAGATCTTGCCGAGGATCTTCTCGTTGACATCACCGGGAATGTCTCCCTTGAAGTCGCTGTCGACCTCGCAGAGAAAAACCGGGATCTGGTGCGGATGGAAGGTGGTGTTCGGCGTCACCAGTCCGAGCTGGCGGACCGAGATGATGGGCGAACCGAGCTCTTCCGAACCCTCGCGCTTGGCTGTCTGGTCGCTCCGCTCCCCCTTGATGGGAAAGCCGCGCGGCAGTTCGAGAGACTCGCGGCCGAGCACGCTCGTGTCCGTGAGCGGAAAGTGCTCCTTGCCCGGCTGGAACGTCGGCCGAAACGCGGTGATGAACCCGAGCTTGCCCTCCTTGTTCACCGGAATCGTCACCGCGCCGATCGGCTCGTTGTGCAGAAAAGCGTCGTACGAGAACTTCTCGGTGACCACGCCGATGCGCACGATCTCGCCGAACTGCGGATTGAAAAGGGCCTGGTCTTCGTCGCCCTGAACCCACTTGGGCTTTTCAATGCCTGACTCGGACAGCTTTTTGTATTCCATTGCTCCTCCTTTGCTTATTCGCCAATTTATTTGACGAATTGACCCACCTTATCATAGCTAAAATAATTCGTCAAGCATACAAAAAGAGGCGCTAAAAAGCGCCTCAAGCAAGATTAAATCCTTACCAAACGACTTTCCCAGCTCGTCGCCGGTTCAATCACCTCGCGAACATCCGGCGTGATTCCGGGAAGGCTGAGCTGTTCCGGAGCCAGGTCATCAAGGTCGCGAAGAGCGGCCTCGGCCCAGGTACGGTATGTCTGCATGCAATGGTAGAAGCCCTGCGCCCAGATCCGCCTGGTCTCATCCGGAAGCTCTCCGAACATCTTATCAAGAACCTGAGCCGCCTTAAAGCCCTGGCTTGTCGGCTCGATATTGGAACCAAGGAAGTGCATCCAGGCTTCGCGCACGACCTGCTCGTAGTTTTCACTGACTTGCCTTTCGCCGGCCATTGAAACATATAAAAGCTGACCCAGGGACATCATCCGCAAATCATCGCGCAGCCTGATCATTGGCCCGCAGTCGTGCCGGCCGTAAGGCGATTCATTGGTCTGACTGTTGGCAAACATCTGATAATGCTCAAGCATGGTCCGGCCGTCACCTGCCTTGGCGATCTCCTCGTTCTCGCGAAGAAGCGGCCGCATGTGGTTGGCGTATTTGACGTCATAAAACCCCTGATCGCTACTGTAGTCCTGATGCTCCTCAGCAAGCGTCAGGTAATGACGCCCGAGAAAACACGGACCGCCGCAGTCAAGCCGGTCCACCCAGCGGGTAATCCACACCGGCAGGAAAGGCTCTCCCTCCTCGCCGGTAACGAGCCTGTCGCCCTGAATCATGTCCGCGTATGGCCGGATCTCGTATTCACCCACCTTCATCGGCTTGAGGTAATGAGTGTGCGCCGCCATCGCGTACATAAAGAGCAATGACTCATGAGACAGCGGCTTGATGAGACCGTCTTGCCCCGGATTTTTAGATGCCACCGGATCCTCGATGTATGCCTGAAGGATTGCCGCAGCTTCGGCATGGCGTATCACCCGATTGCTTTCCTGGTACCGGTCAACCACCGCCAGGCCAAAATCGTGAAGCACCCCGCCGACAAAGCCGACATATACTTCTTCCGGCTGGAAATCGCTGTTCTTGAGCAGGCGATAGGCGTTGACAAAATCTCGGACAAGATGTCCGGGACCATGCCCTGGCCCAATTTCATAGAAATTGACGCCCGAACCAACCGCGTCCTCAAGAATATGCTGAACAGTCACGATCGCCCTTTCCAAAGCATGCTCGCGATCCTCGCAATATACGGCATCCATAAAATTGCCAAAATTCTGCTCAACAACCCCACGCAGGCGGGTGATCTCGTGCAAGCAACGGTCTTCTTCCTGCAGAAAGTTTTTGATTTTTGTAAGGTTCATTTCTCTTCCTCCTTGCTCTTTCTTATGAAGAGATTAGGGTTTTTTAACATAAGACCGCCACTTTGTCAAGTAATAAAAAACCCCGCTTTTTTAGCGAGATTTAAGAATACCTCAGGCCAGAGTCATTAAATCCCTGATGTCGTCAATCGTCTCATCGGCCCCGGCGGCCATTAATTTTTCAGAATCAACAGTATTGGTCACGCCGATGGCGTACCCGACGCGCATCTGCCGGGCCAGTTGCATGTCCGAAGGGCCGTCGCCGACCATGAAGGAGTTGCTGCAAAGCTCGGGAACAGTAACACCGAGGCTCTCGGCAAAAACATGAAAATGCTCCGGCCCCTTGGGCAGCTCGTCGACGCCGATCGCCCGGACTAAAAAATAATAACAGCTCAAACGCTCCAGTCGCGCCTGCGGATTCCTTGTGCCGGTAGTAATAAACATGCTCTTACCTCTTTGTTTTAAGGAATGAAGCACATCCTTAACCCCGACAAAGAGTTCAAAATCCAGGCTTTCAACCAGAGAAAAAAACTCGTCAACCAATCGAACGATGATCTCCGGCTCCTCCTCAAAAACATGGCTTGGCAGCATCCGTCTGAACTGTTCGGCCAGAGGCGTGCCGGCTGAATTGGTGTAATAACGCTCACTAAACCCCCGCTCAACGCCGTAACGTTCCAGTATCGATACATACGTATCCTGATAAACCGGCATGCTGTTGACCAGGGTCCCGTCCAGATCAAAAATCGCGTACTTAAAGTTATCAAGAAAATATTTGCTCATCCCGGCCTCCTTTGTTTAAAGTGCGGTAGATTAATTTAACAATAATTTTAATTCTTGTCAACCAAAAAACCGGAACGATGTCCCGGTTTATTTTATTGAATTTAAACCCGCTTTACGTATTGATCCTCATAATATTTTTTATAGTCGCCGCTCATCACATTGCGCCACCATGATTCGTTTGCCAGATACCAGTCAACTGTTTCTTTCATGCCGCGGTCAAAATCATATTCCGGCTCCCAACTAAGTTCATTTCTTATTTTGTTTATATTAATCGCGTAGCGGCGGTCATGCCCCGGCCGGTCAACCACGTGCTCAATGTGCGAATGGTCTTTGCCCAAAAGCTCCAAAAGCTTATGGGTAATTTCAAGATTGGCCCGCTCGTTTTCTCCGCCCAAGCAATACGTCTCCCCTTCTTTTCCTTTGTGCAAAATAAGGTCAACGCCGCGGTTGTGGTCGTTAACATGAATCCAGTCGCGAATCTGCTGGCCGTCGCCGTAAACCGGCACTTTTTTTCCGTCAACCAAATTGGCAATAAAAAGCGGAATCAGTTTTTCCGGAAACTGGTACGGCCCGTAATTGTTTGAACAATTGGAAATTGTTATCGGCAGCTTGTGGGTGTGAAAATAGGCGCGGACAAGATGGTCCGAAGCCGCCTTGCTTGAGGAGTACGGACTGCGCGGATCATACGGCGTGTTCTCGTGGAACGGCTCGTCATCCGGGCCCAAAGCGCCGAAAACCTCATCGGTTGAAACATGGTGAAATCTTTTTTTGCCGTTTTTTAACGCCGCGTCCAAGAGCGTATGTGTGCCAATCACGTTTGTCCTAACAAACTCAGAAGCATTCATGATTGAACGGTCAACATGCGACTCAGCGGCAAAATGGATAATTGCGTCAACGTCTTTTACCAAATCATTGACCAGCTCCGCATCGCAAACATCACCCTTAATAAATTTATAATTCGGATTATTTTCAACCGGTTTTAAATTTTCCAAATTTCCCGCGTATGTTAATTTATCCAGATTAACAATTTTGTAATCTGGATATTTTTCCAATAAATAATGTATAAAATTTGAGCCGATAAAACCGGCTCCGCCAGTCAACAATATTTTCATACAGCCATATATTATCTAAATTAAGCTAAAACGTCAAATAAATAGCGCCCTACCAACCGGTAGAGCGCTGAGTTTCCGCTTTAGGCGAGCGAGTTCTTGGGTCCCCGGAAAGAATGGAGATCCCCCATCTCGGGAATCTCCAGAAAATCGGCGTGCTCGCCGTAGTGCGCCACCTCGCTGTCCTTGATGATGAAAGTGGCGTGCTCGCCCTTGGTGCGCGAGAACACCACCGGAAACGAGCTCTTGCCCTGCTGCATCACGATGTAGGCAAAGTCTTCATTTCCCGAATGGGTAAACGACTCGCCGCAGGCCGGGCAAGAAAGCGTCGCCATCTCCCCCTCCTCAAGAAAACCATCCGGCATAATCACCCGGTAATTGCCCACCTGCGGGCTGAGCTCAATGATGCCTGCCTCGCCGCGTGAATTCACGGCCTTCATGATGATCTTAGTCCCCGGATTGAGCAGCGCTCGGCACTCCTCATTTGGGCACAGGTAAAGGTTCTTGGCCATTCTCTCCTCCTTAAGCCACCGGTTAATTCCCCCGATAATGCAGGCAGTTTACATGAGATTGATTCTTGCGTCAAGGTAAATAAAAACCGGGAATTATCCCGGCTTAAATTATATGTACAACTAATCAATTTTAAATGGCGAATCAGGCTTATCCTCCCAGCGTATTTCATCGACCTCTTCCTTTTTGCCTTCGCCGCGGTAAAGCTTATCCGGCAGGTTAATGCACCATCCCGGCCCCTTAGAAATGCACTTGTAGCCGTGGACTACGCCAGCCGGAACATAAACCGCTTTAGCATCGCCCTCACCCGCCTCAATTTCCATTTTTTCTTCAAAGGTCGGGCTGTCCTTGCGGTTATCCCAAAGATAAAGTTTAAAACGGCCCGGTCCCATAAAAACAAAATAATCAGCCTGATGCTCGTGCTCGTGCGGACCACGCGCCACATCCGGGCTTGTCTGCGAAACATAGCTCATTGCCGCCTGAAAACCGTCCTCGTCAGTCCGCCAAATTTCCGTAAGCCAGCCGCGCTCATCCTCAAAACGGTTTAATTCTTTTATTTTTACTCCGTCAATCATAATAATATCTTATTAATTAAAATGCTGATTTTATTTTTTCGGCAACAATCACGTCCTCCCCTTCTGGATATGGATTACCCGGCCAAAGGGCCAAACCATCGTCTGGATAACGCGGCACAATATGCCAATGGAGATGCTCAACCACCTGGCCGGCAATTTTTCCGTTATTTTGGTTAAGATTAAAAGAATCCGTGCCCATGCCTCTACAGATTGCCTGGGAAATCTTTTTTAGTATCTTTCCCATCTCGCACAATGTTTCTTCGTCAGCGTCCAGCACATTGTATGAATGTTTTTTCGGCACAACCAGGGTATGGCCGGGCGTCACCGGATTAATATCTAAAAAAGCGACAAAGTTATCATCCTCATATACTTTTTGCGAAGGAATATCACCCTTTATTATTTTGCAAAACAGGCAGTCGTCCATATTATTCGTTTTTAGTGCTCGGCCGCATCAAATACCAGGCCAAACCAAAATTAGTTGCTATTAATAATGCTAACACGTATGGGTTGATAATTTCAAGTTTTATCTGGGCGCCAACAATAAAAAATATCCCAAAGAGAACAAAAATAAATAATATCTTGGAAAATAAGCCGCTCCTTTGCGGGCTGGCCTTAAAAATCGCGTACATTGTTCCGCAGAGTAACACAAAAATCAAAAGCCAGACCAAATTGAAATGATAACTTACAAAACCCCGCTTCCCAAGCTCCAGACCGGACAAAACTATCAGAGTAAAAAGGCTGGCATAATACAGTGTGCCGAAAATCTGTGAAAGATAATAATTTTTTTGTTTAAATTCTATCATAAAATCTGGGCAAGGGCCTTGCCAAAATATTTTTTAATAATCGTATACCAGTTTTCCAGGGTAATTGCTTCACGTTCAAAGCTCAAATCAATCTCGGCAATCGCCGGCAAGGCCTGGCGGCGCGCCACGCCCGGAGCGGAAATTGAAAATTTTATTGTCCCGCTTTCCGTTGGCACGCGCTCAAGATCAAAGGTCTGTTCGTTATAACACCAGCCTCCCTGCGCCACGGCATTTTTATATTCGGTTAAAAGATAATTTATGCCCTGGCGGTCCAAATCGGAATTGGCATCAAGCTTGATCGGATAAGGATTAAAATACAAGTCACGGCTCCAGGCGAACAAACCATTGCCGGTAATTTTTATGTCGCCCTGGGGCGAGTAAACATTATTCAGCTCTGCGCTGATTGGAAATTCTTTATAAAATTCTTTGTGGCTTTCGGAGACCGGCATCAGCTCATTGTTTGCCCTAAGCTCCTGCGTTCCGTCGGCATGAAAGGTCTCGGCAACGATATAATTTGAATTTGTCCAAAGATCAGTCGGCTGCTCCGTATCCTTATACCCGACCTCGTCGCCTAAAAATGCCGTATTCACAATAACCAGCTTTTGCTGCTTTGTTCGTATCTTGCGGATAAATATGTCGGCCGGCACCTTAAACTCAATTTTGTAAACACCCGGGGTTAAAAAATTTTTATTAAAATCAATTTGGCGCACTGCCGACCCCTGGTGCTCGGCCCGCCAAAGCTCGCCGTCCGGAATAATCAGTGAATCAATTGCCATATTATCGCGGTAAAGGTTGATTATTACCGGATCGGCTCCTTCGCCACGATTCATATCCTGTACCCAAAAACTAAAATCCAGCGCTTCGTTTTCACCGACATAAGTTAAAAACTGATGGTAACCGCGAAGATAAATTTCATATTCGCGGTAATCATTACTCGGCGCATATCCGGGAATCGCGTAATCGGTTTTCAAAGTATGATTATAAACCGCCACTTCATCCATTGCCGGCATATTATCAAAAAAATCCTGGAGAGATGAATAATTTTGCCTGCGCTGATAAAGCTTAAGCCCGTTTTCTTCAATATACGGCCAGGACAAATGCTCAATCGCATCATTATATAAGGGCCGCAAATCATACTGCCACGCCTCCTCAGTAATCATCGGGCCGAACTCCAATAGCGTTTGCTCATCCGGCTTGAACTTCATGCCCACAGTCAGCTGGTTAAAAGATGACGGCAGATGAACATGAAAATAAACCGGGTCCTGGATAATTTGCTGAAAGCTTTCGCCGTCCTCGCGCAAAACCCCGGTCACCCGCTCCTGTGGCACCAGATAATCCGCGTACGGGCTCGGCGCGCTAAAATCAAAACTTTTTTCAAGTGTTCCCGAAGGAACAAAATTAACATTAATCAGCCAGGCAACAAGCCCGATCGGTATTATGACAATTATTATCTGAAAAATTCTAAAAATTGCTTTCATTGCTCATCATCAAATATTTAAAAATATAAAGCGCCTCGTTATCAAATGACTCTATCTTTTCCATGCGCATGCCTTTTTTTGCCAAAATTCCGTTATTTAAATATTCAACCGCCCCTTCAGTCAAAGCGACGCTGTAATAATAGGTCGGCGCGACAAAATACATTTTCGGCAGCAGATCATAGGTCGCCTCGGCCATAAAGGGATAAACAATTTTTCTTTTAGGAAAGAAAATCTTATCTGAACGGTCAGTAATGATTATCGCGTTGTCTTCGGTCAGTTCAACAACGCGCTCGCTAATTCGTTCATAACGCCAAAGATGATTGCGCACGTAACGCAATCCTTCGTCCTCACCAAAAATTGTTGTTGTTGTTCCCATGGCGCCGAATGCGGCAATAATTAATATTGCCCAAATAACTTGCAAAGCGTGGAACTTGAATATTCGACCAACATGATAAAGTAAATAGGCAATTACTGGCGTTGCCAAAACAAAGCTCGGTATCCAGTAACGGAGATATGAATTGCCGATTGTCACCTTGCCGACATTGATGTTGTCGGAAAACTGCCATGACCCGTAAACAATTACCAGCCAAAAGCTGACCACGCCGAAAAATATTATTAATTGCGCCTGTGGCCAGGAGATTTTTTTGCGCCCCAGCTGAACCGCCATAAAAATCAATCCTGCGGCCCAAAGAACCGTGTACCACCAGTTAAATTTAATGTGATAATTTACAAAATTATTCCAGATGTTTCGCGCGGAAAAACCAAACGGCAGAATTAATGTCTTTACCCCCTGCACCCAGCGATTAGCCACCGGCTCTTCAACAACCTCTGATGTTGTTACCGGCCGCTCCAGACTTTCGTCGCCAATATCTTCTTCAGTCACAATCCGGTTATTAATGTCCTGATATCCGGTCTTGAACGGACTGCCGTAAAAATGATTATTAAGAAAAAATATCGGACTAAAAACAATTACTGTGGTAATCAAGAATATAATTAATCCCAACCAGTTAATTTTCTTATAATTAAACATAACCAATCCCAAACCGATGATCATCATCCAGATTATTTCCGAAGGCCGCACCATGAGCGAGCCGGCGAGAAATATTCCGCCAACCAGCCAATCAATATTCTCCAAAAACCAGTTTTGTTCTTTCTTTTTCTTTTTCGGCTTTTTCTTCTTCTGCCAGTTTTTTATCGGCCGGACCAAAATAAAAAACACCGATAATATCGCAAGGCTGACAAATAAAACATTGGGCAAAAGCCCGCGCGCCGTGTAATACCACCACGCCGGATGCGCGCCGACAAGAAGTGCCGAAAGCAAAGCCACCCATTTATTAAAATACTTTTTTATTATCGCGTACCAGGCAAACATGGCTAGCACGCTAAAAAGCGGAGTTAAATAAATCGTCAGTCCGCTCGTGATTATTTTTCCCAGTAATCCGTAAATCAAGATAATTCCCAAAAACCCGCCCGGCACCAGATAGCCATTAACCACCTGAATGCTTCGCGGATGCACCCGGCCGTCCAAATAATAGTTAGCATCTTCAAAATATCTGATCGAATTATTCTCAGCCAGCTGTTCAATAAAAAAATAATTCGCTGTTTCATCCGGCGAATTAAATCTTAAAGGGGCGGTAAAGTTTAAACCGGAAAACAAAATAAAAAACCCCAATCCTCCGATACCGAGAATCAAGGCAATGTGGTGCTTTTTTATCCAATCCCGCATATAAATATGTGGTAATTATAGCGAAAAAGCGGTTTTTTGTAAATTGAAAACCCCGTCAGCAGAACACTGCGGGGCTTAAGAAGGTAGGACTCGCTTGCGCGAGTTAGGGAAGGAACTAGCAGGTCCAGCCGGGGTAACCGCCGTCCTTGATGGCCAGGACGCGGATCTTATCCGTGTCCGCGCCGTATCTCAGATCGTACACGTCGGCGTAGTACTTGCCGCCCGTGGCCTTCATGCAAAAGACCCTCTCTGAATCTCCACTGAGGCCGATGATCGCGAACTTCTCCAGAATCTCGGGCCGCTTGGCCACAAAGGCCAGCAGATGCCCGAGGAAGGCCGGCTTGAGATTCATCTCCTCAAGCTGCCTCCGGATGCCGCGCTCGCCGTCGCCCAACTTGACCTTGCAAAGAACGACCGTGTAGCCCACTGACTGCCGCTCAATCTCTTCGCCGTCGAAGACAGGCGGATGCGGCATCACTCCGGCGGGAGGGAACTCCTTGAGGAAGTTCTTCGTCGGCGACATCCCGGACGTCACGATCATGTCACTATAACTTTTCCTGTAATCAACATTGATATTGAACTGGGCGTCATCTTCCCAATCGACCAGCCTATCCGGATTCTTGAGAAGCGCGGTCATGTGCCGGCGGGTGATCCGTCCGGCTTCGATCTGCTTCATGAGCTCACAGATCTGAGGGGTGGTGGGCTGACGATCCTTGCTGGTTGCATTCGTGTTCATGAGATTCCTCCTGCATCCCTTGGCAATAACGATTCATACATCAGGCACCATTGCCCAACATACAACCGATAAACCAAGCGGACACATGCTTAGACTGGGACCATCCCAGCCATACTCTGAACTCAACGCATGTTAAGTACAGGGTATGGGAGGCCTCTGAAAGTGCGTTTCAGAGGCCGAATAGGTAGGACTCGCTTGTGCGAGTTAAGAAAGGAACTAGACTTCGAGCGCCATCTCGGAGATGACGGACTCGATCCTCTCACGCTCCTCGGTCCCGGTCGGGAACAGGGAGCGCCAGTTGGCGACGATGTTGTCCATCGCTGCCTGCTCGCGCCGCTCCTTCGTCGCCTGGTCGTAGTGCACCCCTACGATGAGCGGCACCACGAGGTCCAGCATCTCGATCCGAAGACCGGACAGAGCGATCATCCGGAGGGTGTAGTCGATGTCCTCCATGCCGCCCAGGTCGTCACACCGGTTATCGAAACCGGCGGACATCGGACCCAAGACCTCGAGGCGAACCAGCATTCCCGTATTGCGCGGGTGCCGGTAGCTCCGACCGAGACTTATGACGTTGCCGTCCTGACGCCCCTCGAAACTCGTTCCGACCACTCCGATTGTATTATCGTCCGTAGCGGCGTCGAGCATCGCGGCGAGGTGATCGGCCGCAAAGAGAGCCTCAACCGAGGCGTTCAGGACGAACCTGAACTCCGGCTTCCCAGACTGACGACGCTTGACGTTCGCCATCTGGATGGCCATCAATGCCCTGTTCAAGGCATTGCTCCAGCTGTAGCCCTCGTTCATCTCTATCACCTGGACCCTGACGTCCTGCGCCGTCGAACCGAGGAAGCCACGGGTGGCTCCCTTGTCAGACGGCCCGTTGACCACCACGAGCACCTTGCCGATGCCCATGGTGAGGAAGCGCTTAACACACTTCGTGATGTGGCGGTTGCAGTAGGTCCTGACGACCACCACCGTGCTTTGTTTTTTCCCGTTCATTCTTTTCTCCTTTGCCCCTCTCAAGAGCTTCGGAAATTGATGGAACTTCCGGTAATGCCCATTTGAGGCATCCCGGGGCACTTGTAAAGAAAAAGGGCTTTGGTAAATCTTGAGGAGAACTCAAATTCTACCAAAGCCCCTTTTAAGGCAACGCAAGCATAAGCTCACGCTCTCTCTCCTCATATTTTGTATTTTAAAACAATTACATTATACCATTTTTCTTGCAATTTGTCAAGAGATTGATGGCAATATTTTTGCTAAAATAAGCGATTTATGCATAGATAAGCCATAATTCAAACCTTAATTTTGGCCTATTCTAGCTCTTTTAATTTTTCAATGATTTTCTTCTGCTCTTTTGATAATTTTTTCGGCACGTTGACCAAAACTTCAACCAACTGGTCTCCCTGGCCGCTGCCGTGCAAGGCCGGTATTCCCTTGCCCTTGAGCTTAAAAATCTGGCCACCCTGCGTGCCTGCCGGAATCTTTAGGCTAACTTTGCCCTCAATTGTCTGCGCGTCAATTTTGTCGCCAAGCGCTGCCTGGGAAAAAGAAATATGCTCCTGGGAAACAATATTTAGCCCGTCGCGCTTAAACCGCTCATCCGGCCTAACCCGGACGTGGATGTAAAGATCGCCGGCCCGGCCGCCATAAGGCGCTTCCTCTCCCTGGCCGGCAAGCTTAATCACTTCGCCGTTATCTATGCCGGCGGGAATCTTAATCTTTATCTGCTGACTCTGCTTGGTCACGCCTGTGCCCTTGCATTCCTTGCACGGATTTTCCGGACGCTTGCCCTCGCCGCGGCATTCTGGGCATACCCGAACCGACTGGAAGCTGCCAAAAACAGTTCTTTGCACGGTCTGTACCTGTCCGCTGCCATTGCAGTTCTTGCACTCGGAAATTTTTGTTCCCGGTTCGGCACCGTTGCCGTTGCAATGAGCGCATTTGGTATTTTTGTATAAATTCAAAATTTTCTCCGATCCGATTACGGTTTCTTTAAAATTAATTTCCGCGTCAACCTCAATATCTGAACCGCGCGAACGGCGCGTCCTGCCTCTCGGACCGGCTGCGCCGCCAAACAAATCGCCGAGAATATCGCCCAAATCACCAACATCAAATCCGCCAAAGCCCTGTCCGAATCCGTTGCCAAAACCGCCGAATCCCGGCCCACCCTGTTCAAACGTCGTGCCAAACTGATCGTACTGGCGCCGTTTCTCCGGATTTCCTAAAACCTGAAAAGCCTCGTTTAATTCCTTAAACTTTGCCTCGTCCCCTCCTTCTTTATCCGGATGATACTTGTGCGCCAGTTTCCTGAATGCTTTTTTAATATCTTCCTGCGACGCGCCTTTATCAACGTCAAGAATTTTATAATAATCCTTTGCCATTTATATTACCCCTTAAACCCGACCTCTTTTGGCGGTTCAGCTTCCTCAATCTTGCCGTGCGCTCCCTCATATTTTTCAATATTTTCCTGCAATGCCTTGACCAAGCGCTTAGCATGGCCTGGTGAAAGTAAAACTCTTGACTGCAGCTGTGCCGCCGGCGGCAGCATTAAGATAAAATCCAAGGCAAACTCCTCTTTAGTATGGCTAATCTGCGCCATGTTGGCATAATGCCCTTTGAGGATTTCATCATTTGCCTTTAACTGCATTTGTTGCGGTTGATTATATTGCATATTATTTTTTTAATAAAAGTTCTTTATACTTCTTAGAATTAATTAACTTTTTAATTTCGTCGTAAAAATACTGGTCAGTATTTTCCGCCAAAGTCAGATACATCTCTCTCGCCTCCTTAAACCAGCGCGGAAACTTATAGGTCTTGGTGGAAAGCGGCCAGGAACGGATATTGTCCAGCACGTCAGCGCACTTAATCATCCTTGTCCGATAATCAGCTGACATTGTTTTTTTGTATTTAATATACTTTGTCTCCCTTGCCTTAACCCGCGTCATTCCAGAAACCAACTGCTTTACCTCCGAACCAAAACGTTTACCAATATCCTTTACCTTAGCTGGTGAGTCCTCAACAACATCGTGCAGCAGGGCGGCGCAGATAACATCAGGGTCATAATAGTCGCGTTCCTCCATCAAAATATTTGCAACGCGCACCGGATGTATAATGTAAGGAATGCCCTCATCCCTGTCTTGGCCTTCATGCATTTTTTTGGCGAAATCAAATGCCTCAAGCACCCGTTTTTTGTCCTCCTTGGAAAAACGCTTAACTAATTTTTTGAACTTTTGATAGTTAGCGTTAAGGCTAACAAATTGTTTTAAGATCATGACTCCTCCTTTGGTGTGCTAATCAACACACTTATTTATTATCTTCATCTTTTTTATCTTTATTTTCGTCTTCTTTTACTTCTTCATACTCCCCTTCAACGGTTTTCCCATCTTTCGGTTCTTCACCGTCCGGCTGTTCACCGGCTTGTCCCGTTTGCGGGGGCTGCCCTTGCTGATACATTGCCGCGCCGATTTTTTGCGCTGACTGGGAAAGCTCTTCGGCCGCTTTTTTAATCGCTTCCAAATCATCGCCGTCTTTTACTTTTTTTAATGCCTCAAGTTTTTCTTCAACATCTTTTTTATCAGCGTCAGAAACTTTGTCGCCGGCTTCTTTAATCATTTTTTCCGCGGTATAAACCATAGTGTCAGCCATGTTCTGGGTTTCAATTTTGTCTTTTTTCTTTTTGTCTTCTTCGGCATGCGCCTCGGCGTCCTTTTTCATTTTTTCAATTTCATCTTCATTAAGTCCGGATGAAGCAGTAATGGTAATTTTCTGTTCTTTGCCGGTAGCCTTGTCTTTTGCCGAAACATTTAAAATGCCGTTCGCGTCAATGTCAAAACTCACTTCAATCTGAGGAACACCGCGCGGCGCCGGCGGAATGCCGGAAAGAATAAAACGGCCTAATGTCTTGTTATCCTGCGCCATGTCGCGCTCCCCCTGCAATACATGCACTTCAACCGAAGTCTGGCTGTCCGCCGCCGTGGAAAATATCTGTGATTTTGATGTCGGAATAGTTGTATTGCGCTCAATCAGTTTTGTCATTACTCCCCCAAGAGTTTCAATGCCGAGTGAAAGCGGGGTCACATCCAAAAGAAGCACGTCCTTTACCTCGCCCTGAAGCACGCCGGCCTGCACGGCCGCGCCCATAGCAACCACCTCATCCGGGTTAACGCTGATGTTTGGCTTTTTGCCAAAAAATTCCTCCACCTTCTTCTGTACCAAGGGCATTCGGGTCATACCGCCGACTAAAATAACTTCCTCAATGTCGCCTGGCTTAAACCCGGCGTCATCAAGCGCTTTTTTGCACGGATCCAAAGTCTTCGCGACCAAATCACCGACAAGATCTTCAAGCTTTGCTCGGGTAAGCTTCATTACCAGATGCTTTGGACCAGAAGCGTCAGAAGTAATAAACGGCTGATTAATTTCTGTTTCCTGGGCGCTTGATAACTCAATCTTGGCTTTTTCCGCCGCTTCCTTCACGCGCTGGAGCGAAAGCGGATCCTTGCCAAGGTCAATGCCTGATTCTTTTTTAAATTCCTCAAGAATCCAGTCAATAATCACCTGGTCAAAATCGTCACCGCCCAAATGAGTATCGCCATTTGTTGCCTTAACCTCAACCGTGTCCTCGGCAACATCCAAAACCGAAACATCAAATGTACCGCCGCCCAAATCGTAAACAACGACCTGCTCGCCTTTTTTCTTGTCAAAGCCGTAAGCGAGCGCCGCGGCCGTCGGCTCATTGATAATCCTTTTCACCTTAAGCCCGGCAATTTCTCCGGCGTCTTTGGTTGCCTGGCGCTGTGAGTCATTAAAATATGCCGGCACGGTAATTACCGCCTCATCAATCTTTTCGCCAATTTTTGCCTCGGCATCCGCTTTCAGTTTCTGCAAAATCATCGCTGACACCTCCTGCGGCGTATATTCCTTTTCATTCATTACAACCTTAACCCCTTCGCCCGCCTGAATAATTTTGTAAGGCATAAGCTCAATGTCGCGCTTTACCTCGGGATCGTCAAAACGGCGGCCAATCAGGCGCTTTACCGAAAAAATGGTGTTCTCCGGATTGGTCACTGCCTGGCGCTTTGCCAGCTGACCGACAATCCTCTCCCCGCTCTTTGACATCGCCACCATTGACGGCGTTGTCCGGTTGCCTTCGGCATTTTCAATCACTTTTGGCTTTCCTCCCTCAATAATTGCCATGCATGAATTTGTTGTTCCCAAATCAATTCCTAAAATTTTTGACATAATTTGCAGTTTTAATTATTTTTAATGATTTAGTCTCTGCCAAAACAGCAGAGATCAAACCACTAGTTGACTAATATTTTTATATTATGATAGACTATCCGGTATTAAGGAGGTGAAAATGCCTAGCACCGAATCGATACTCCTTTACATACTGGCCTTGGGCTGCATTTTCGTTTTTTTGATCTTTACCTACTTATTTATTCTTGCCGAAGCCGAATGGCGCTTTCGTGATTGGGCTTCTCAGCTTCACGCCTGTCACTGCTGGAAACGCGATTATCTTGACCACTACCAGGAACTGGAAATCAATGATGGCATAATTGAGACCGATGATGGTGACAATGGAGACGAGGGTCTCGACATTGATGAAATATTTCTGGCTGAATGGAGGGCGGAAAGCGCGGCAAAAAGCTACTTCATCGGCCTTGAGCATCTTGACAAAGCACGCGAACGCCTCTATTCACCAATTGTTTTTCCCATGCTCATCTGGCAGGTTCTTCTGCCCTGGGGTAGTATCAGGCTACCGCACCGAAGCTTTTTCTGCTAACTCCCCTTTTTTCGGGAGTTTTTTATTTCTTTTTCACTACCTTCTTTTTCTTAGGAACAGACCTCTTCTCTTTTTTAACTTTTACTTTTACCGGCTTCTTTTTTGATTCCGCAGCCTTGGGAATTGAAATCCTTAGAATGCCGTGTTCGCTTGTCGCGCTCGCCTTATCGCCGATAACCGCGACCGGAAGCGGCAAAGTGCGGTGAAAGCTGCCCGTTCTAATTTCTTTTCGGTAATAATTCTTCTCTTCAACTTCGGTTTTCTTTTCCGACTTACCCTTAACGGTAAGTATGTTGTCTTTAACTGAAATATCAACCTTTTCCGGATCTATTCCGGCAATCGGCAATTTCACCTCAACGGTTTTTGCTGTTTCGTATACATCCGCCGGTAAAATCATAGGCGTAGTCTTAGCCGGTAGCCGGTGGTAATCTTTAAAAGCGTCTCCCATTTCTTCCAAAAATTCATAGGGAAACCAAGGAATTAACTTCATATTTTTACCTCCCTACTTACTGCGGCAAAAAGCAGTAAGTATTATTTTTTATTTACGATTACCCGGGCCGGCCTGATAACCGTCCCGTTTAATTTATAGCCGGATAAAACCACCTCAATTACTATGCCTTCATCTTCTTCTGGGGCCGTGCGCGTTTCAATTGCCTCCATTGTCGCCGGGTCAAACTCTTTTCCCAAGGCATCAATTTTTTCCAAACCAATATTTTTTAAAACCTCCATCAGCTGATGATATGTGTTGTCCACTCCGGCAATCCAGGGTTCTATTTTATTCTGTTCTTCTTCGCGATAGCCGGATAGATCCGGCTTATGCTCATCAGCTTTTTCCAAATTATCCAGAACCGGTAACAAAGAAATGATCAGACCGATATTGGCGTTTTTAATAAGTTCGGCTTTTTCTTTTCTTACCTGCTTTTCAAAATTATCATAATCCGCCCTCGCCCTCTGCCAGCCGGCTAAGTATTCATCCGCCTTTTTTTGCAGCTCTTCAAGGCTTGGCCCCTGCTCTTTTTTATCATCTTTGTTTTTTTGCGTCATAATTACTTTTTTTCAATTACTTCTTTTGCCTGGCGAATCAATGAAAAGCTCTTATTATAATCCATCCGCAGCGGACCGAGAAGAGCGATTATTCCCGGTTCGCGATCCGCGTACTTAAAACGGCAAATTACCAGGCTGGTTTGCGACCCAAAAGGATTTTTCTGGCCAATAAAAATACGAACATCATTTTTTACCTCATCAAATACGCTTGCCAGCATATCATCCATACGGTCAATCATCGCGGTTAAATTAACAACCTGGCCGTATTCCTGGAACTCCGGGTGGCGGAAAAGATTTGACAGCCCGGTATAGTAAGCATGGTTAAATTTGAAGCCGACAATCAGCGCGTGTCCAGAAAGCTGGGCCAGCAGTTTGGCAATATTTTTTATTGCTTGTTCATAAACCCCTTTGTTAAGGAGTTCTTCAATCACCTTTTCTAATTTTATGCTCTTGGAATATTCAAGATGCTTCTCAATATACCAATCATAAGCCTTTTCACTTGGAATCCGGCCGGCCGAAGTGTGCGGCTTTACCAGATACCCCCGCTTTTCCAGCTCAGCCATCTCGGCGCGTACGGTTGCCGAACTCATTTTAAGCCTATATTTATCAACCAAATTACCTGAACCGACCGGTTCGGCTGAAATAACAAAATCATTAATAATTAAACCCAATAATTGTTTTTGCCTTGAAGTTAACATAGCTCTTAGCACTCATATCAAATGATTGCTAAGCATATTATATAAGCCTGATTATCCCCTGTCAAGCAAAAAGAAAAGCGCCCAATCAAATTGGACGCTAAGCTCAGCCCCGGCCTAAGTCACCTTGACCAATATTTGCTCACCCGAATTGATAATTGAGCCCATTCCCGACATGCAAAGCAGGCGGGTCTTGCCTTCAGTAAAATCAATATGGACGAAGTCCTCATGCCGATCACCGAAACAAAGGGTGAATATTGTCCACTCACCACCGGAATCACGCCACTCGTTTGAGCCCATGGCGACCAATGATTCTTCCCTGTCTTCATCAGGAAAATACGCCGCAACGGCCAAGAGCTCGCTTAGTGAAGCCGGCTCCAGACCAGCTGCACGAATAAGTCGGTAAGCTGACTTGCTGTCAACCACGCCGGTAAAATAACAAGTCTTCAGCTGGCATGGGCCCCTGTGCCCCAGGCAAATCATCCGCTCAAAACGCATGACTTTAGGGTCCCAATAAATAAAATTGCCGCGTTCTAACAGTTCCCCCATTGTTTGGTCCGGGTCAACCATGACCTCGAACATCTCCTCACTCTGCACCAGTTCCGGCTCCCGATACTCCGGGTTTGCCCTTGCCGTTGATGCCTTCACCATCTCTGCCTCCTTCATCTTTGCTCCCCGCCTTGCCGCGACAAATAGCTGGGAAATGAGTTTAAAAATGAACTAATAGATTAAAAATACAACACATTATTTGTGTTGTCAATATAATACTGTTTTTCAGCTATTCAAACCTCATTGACTGAATCGGATCAAACGAAGCTGCTCGGCGGGCCGGATAAATGCCGAAAATAAGGCCGACTACCGCGGAAAAACCAACCGCCAAAATTATCCCGGTAATTGATATCTGGAAATCCCAGGCAAATCCCTGGCTGGCTGCGGCAATAGAAATTAAATAAGCAATCAAATTGCCCAAAACAATGCCAACCGCTCCGGCAATAAAACTGATAATCAGCGACTCCCACAGAAACTGAAATAAAATATCCGAATTCCGCGCGCCCATTGCTTTGCGCAGGCCGATTTCACTTGTCCGCTCGGTTACTGAAACATACATAATATTCATAATTCCCACACCGCCGACAATTAAAGAAATCGAAACCAAAGCCAATAGCAAGATGGTCAGACCGGTGAATACCACGGCCATCATTTCATTTGCCTGCTCCATGCTGATTACGGCAAAATCATCATCTTTCTCACTGGTTGTGCCGTGCCGCTCACGCATGAGTATTTTTAAATCCTCAACCGTTTGGTCGTCAATTGAGGGATCGATCATCTTGGCCATTATGAAGCTGATATGGTCAATGCCCATAATTCTTTTTTGCATTGTCCGCACCGGCACTAAGGCCATGTCGTCCCATTCAAAAAACATCATCGCTCCCCGCTCTTCCATTACCCCGACTACCCGGTAATTAATTTTATTAATTTTAATATTCTGGCCAACCGCGTCACCGTCACCGAAAAGACTGTCCTTAACCTTGGATCCGAGCACAACTACCCGGGCCAGTGACTTATCCTCTTCGTCAGTAAAAAATCTTCCTTCATCTACCTCCCACTTATCTATCTTGAGAAATGATTCGTTCAGACCCATTAATAATGTCTTATTTATCTCGCCCTGATAGCTTAACAAATCCTGCGACATCACTCCGTACCAGGCATCTTCAATATTTGGGTGATCAATCACCGCCTCGGCATCGTCAATTTTTAAAGTCGTCACGCTGATGCCCCCGACAAAACCGGTTACATTCTCCGATGAAGTGTGCTCCGTATTCGGCGTTTTTATTTCAATTTCAATTGTATCTGTGCCAAAGGCCTCAACCTGGCTGGTAATATACTGCTCCAAACCGTTACCCGCCGAAATAACAACGATTACCGCGGTAATGCCGATTACCACGCCGAGCAAAGTTAGAAAAGTCCGGCCGCGATTGGCCTTAAGCGTTTTTATTGCGATTTCAATTGAGGCTCCGAAAGGCATCATATTATTCGTATCTTAAGGCAACCATTGGATCAAGCTTAGCCGCTTTACGCGCCGGATAAATCCCAAAAATCAAACCAATGATTATTGAAACACTACAGGCGACAATTACTGAATTTAATGAAATTAACAGATCCCAGTCATAGCCGAGATATCTGACGACCAAAGCAACCAGCGCGGCAAGCACGCCGCCGACAATTATTCCAATAATGCCGCCAAACAATGTAAAGAAAATAGATTCAAGCAAAAATTGGGTTAAAATATCCTTATTCTTCGCTCCCATTGCTTTTCTAATACCAATTTCATGAATTCTTTCCTTAACCGCAACAAGCATCGTGTTCATAATGCCGATTCCGCCGACAAGCAAAGCGATTCCGGCAATTGCCGCGAGAAAAAATGTTAATGAATCAGTAATGCTGCTGACAATTTCTAAGCCTTGTTTGGCCGAACTCACGGTAAAATCGTCCTGGATCGGATCAGTAATATTATGTCGGTCACGCAAAATGGCCTTAATATCATCAATGGTCTGGTCAATGTATTGCTCATCTGATACCTTAACGCGTAAAAGCGAAATATGGTTGATGCCGAGAATTAATTTTTGCGCCGTGGTCACGGGCAAAAATACCCGCGTGTCATAGTTGACAAAACCGCTCACCCCCCGCTCCTCCATCACTCCGATCACGCGAAAATTCTTTTTTTGAAATTTAATTTTTTCACCAATCGGATTACTATCGCCGAAAAGTTGCTTTTTAACCTCACTGCCAAGAACAACCACCTGGGCAAGTGAATTTTCATCCGCTTCACTAAACCAATTACCGTCGGCAATGTCATAATCCTCAACATCAAGATATTGATATGAAGTCCCCATAAAATTACCGTCGTACTTATTGCTTCCCCAGGTAAACGTGGAAACTCCCTGGACAATCGGCGCTACGGCAACAACATTGGGCGCCCGTCCCAGATCAAGAAAAGCCTTGGCATCATCATAGGTTAAAGTTGTTATTGTGATACCCATTACAGCAACCGGCGGCCCTTCTTCCTCCTGCCCGCCGGGAAGCACGCTGATTAAGTCAGTTCCCACGCTCCTAATCTGGTTTAATATCAGGCTCTGCGCGCCCGCGCCAACCGAAACAACCAAAATTACCGCGGCAATGCCAATTATTATACCGAGCATGGTTAAAAAAGCCCGCATCTTGCTCTGGCGGACCACGTTGGCAACAATTTTTGCGGCAGTTCTAAAAATCATAAATTATTTAATAAGTTCACCGTCATGGGCGCTGTGACGCTCTTTCACCGTTGTGTCTGAAGTAAGCAAACCGTCACGAAGATAAATTATCCGTTCGGCATGTTCGGCCGTATATTTTTCATGGGTAACCAAGATAATTGTTCTGCCCTGTTCATTAAGATCCTCCAACTCCTCCATCACCTGCTGTCCCGACTTTGAATCAAGATTACCGGTCGGCTCATCGGCAAAAACGACCGATGGCCGGTTAACGATAGCCCGGGCAATTGCCACGCGTTGTTTTTCACCGCCGGATAATTGGTTTGAAGTATGATTAGCGCGGTGGTTCAGTCCAACCGCATCAATTGCCTCCTTAACCATCCTGTCCTTCTCCTGCGCGGAAAACCGGGTGTAAACAAGCGGAAGCATTACATTGTCATAAACCGTTGTTCGCGGCAAAAGGAAAAAGGCCTGAAAAACAAAACCCACCTCAGTACTCCTCATTTCCGCAAGCTCGTCATCGCTTAATTTGCTTACGTCTTTATCCCGAAATGAGTAGAACCCCGAAGTGGGACGGTCCAAAAAACCGAGAATATGCATTAAGGTTGATTTGCCCGAACCGGATGGCCCCATTATCGCAACGAATTCTCCTTCTTTGATATCAAAACTAATGCCATGCAATACTTTGGTGACGATTTCTTCATTTACATAATCCTTTTTAATGTCACGGACACGAATTAAAGGAGTCTGCTCCATAAAAATTCTTTACTCCTCCCGAATTGCCGTAATCACTTCGTCGTTCTCATTTACGCCGCTGATCACCTCGGTCAGCCCGTTGTCACCCTGAAGACCAAGTACCGGCTCTATCTCAGTGACTTGGCCGTTTTTAAGAATACGGACAATCCTTTTATCATCTTTAATTATCACGCTCCGGCGTGGAATAATTATTACGTTATTTTTCTCATCGGTCTTTATCACAACATTTGCCGTCATGCCGTTCTTCACTGCTTGCTCGGCAGTAAACTCAATTTTAACCTTTACCCGATAATAAACCACGTCTTGAATTAATGTTTCTGCCGGTTCAATTTCAATCACCTCGCCGTAAAAAACCATTTCATCGCCAAATGCATCAAGCGTTATTTCTGCCGGATCGCCTATACTCACCTTGACAATATCGGTTTCCGGGATATCCACCTCCACATCAAAAAGATCGGTCGCCAGCATAGTGATCACCCCGCCGCTAACTGCTTGATTTAGCGAGGCCGTGCCCATTGATACCTGCTCGCCGACTTCATAATTAATCTTAATAACAATACCGTTGGCCGGCGCAATAATCTGTGATTTTGCCAAACGGTTAAGCGCCAAATTATAAGCCGCCCGGGCGCTTTCAACCTGTGCCTGAAGAGGCGCCAAATCAACCGAGCGCGGATCTGCTTTTTTTAAATCCAAAGCCGCTTTAGCAGCGTTAAGCACGGCTTTTTGTATGTCACGGCTTGCCTTGGCTGTCTCAACAGCTGATTCATAGGAGCTAAGCGAAGTATCGGATATATTGCGAACCGACTCAAGCGATATAACCGCCTGGTCATAAGCGTCTTGCGCCGCGGTCAAGGCAAGCTCGGCGCTCTTTTGTGATGTAGTGTTTGTCGTTTCCAAATTTTGTATTACCTGCTTTTGCGTAACCAAAGTAGTTAAGCGCGTATTAACTGTGTTTAAATCGGTATCAATTGTTGACTTCAATAAATTTAGCTCATCCAGGGTTAATTCATAGCTGGTTATTGTATTGTCCAATACACGACGGGTGTCAGTAAGCGCTTGATGCACAAAATTGAGCGCATCGTCAGCCTCAATAATGCCATCCCAAATATCTTCATGGGTTGATGCGGTGGTTAAGGGATTAATCACATCATACGCCTCATTTTTCGCATTCCTTGCTAAAACATAGGAATTCTTGGCCGCTATCAAGGCGCCCGTATCAAGTACGGAAAGATATGCACGAAAATCAGTATTTGCCGAAGGGTCATCAACCGCAACGATATCATCAACGTCAGAAAGCGCCGTTGCCATTGCCGTCAAGCTGTTCTTTAAAATAATTACCGCATCCTCGTATTCATCATCAACATTAGCCGTAGTCTGGCTCATTGTATTGTCATACTCTGCCTTGCGAATATTCAATGTATTAAGCGCCGCGGTAACAGCAAGCTCGGCTTTCTCAACGTCATCTTGCGTAGTTGTTTGGGCATTTTTAAGCTCAAGCTCTGCCTGCTCAAGATTCACTTCAGCGCTATGCAATGAAGCTTCGGCCTTGGCAACATCGGCCGCGGAAACACTGATTGCCTGGGTTGTTTCACCGGCAATTTTTAAATTATAATTTGCCTCAGCGAGATCAAGCGCCGCTTTTGCCTGATCAGCCTCAAATTGCAGATCCTCATTATCAAGTTCGGCCAATACATCGCCTTTTGTTACCATATCACCGACCTCAACCGTGGTTGAAGCAAGCGTGCCGCTTGTTTCAAAAGACAGATTAATTTCTGCCAGCGCCCTAACCGTACCGGTTACATCCACTGTCTGCACCAAATCACCCCGATAAGCCTTAACCGTGTCATATCCGACCTCTTTCTTGCCAAAAACAAAAGCCTGCGCGGCAATATATCCTCCGATTGCCAGCACAATAATCAATATTACGATGTTCCTTAGCCGAAATACCTTCTTTAATGCCATATTTCCAATATATTATAGCTTATTTAACGAATAATTTCATGAGTTTTATCAACTGTTTGTTGATTTTGGGCAACTTAACCGTGCCGGGCTCGGCGCCAAGCATTCGGTTCATGATATTTTCAAAAAATTTTATTTTTTTCTCAACCGTGTCGGCAAAATCGCCTACCTTAACCTCGCCTTTCATGATTTTCATTAATGGCTCACGCATCATAAAAAGAAACCTAACAAACGCGTCAGCTGTTTCTGCCGGATATTCCACCTGAAACGCGCCCTCTTTCATGCCCTGACGAATAATTTTTTCAATCGGCGGCACAGCCTTTTCAGTCATTCGATCTAATATTTCATACTGAAACTTCATGCTTCGGTAGTCGTAAAGTATCAAACCAACCTTTTTATACTCTTCGCTGTGGTTAATTTTATGGCGTTGCCCCTGGGTGATTATTTTATTAAATTTTTCAATAGCGCTAAGATCAGATTCATCGGCAATCTGCGCCATAATATCAGTCACTTCCTGAGTATATTTATCAGCAATCGCATGCAGCAGATCTTCTTTCGCTTTAAAATAATGAAAAAATGCGCCCTTGGAAAGGCCGGCTTTATTTACTATTGCCTCAATCGGCGTATCTTCATAGCCATTTTTGTAAAACAAATCCAAGGCGCATTTAATTAATTTTTGTTTAGTTTTATGTTCTTTGCTCCAAGGCATAAAATAGTCTTAAAACATACCGACGGTCGGTATTTATACTATAAAGCATATTTTTTATGCTGTCAAGCCACCAAACAAAAAATCGCCTTTTTGGCGGCGATATCTAAAAATTAAATATTATCTAATAAGCCAGTAAGGCAATCAAAATGCCGTAAACTATCCCAAATATTAAATTCAAACTCACCTTTTCAAACACCAAGCCCTCCTTTCTGGTAAGAACTGCAAGAACCGTAAACAAAAATGTAAAGGAAAAGGCCGAAACAACAAAATTCATTTTTGCCGCTTCGCCAAACCAATTATTAAAATAGCCGTAGACCACCGCGGCAATCAAAGCAAACATAAGGTGAATAATAATAAAAAATACAGTCCCCCACACCTTCAATTTATGCACGGTCAATTCACCTACTCCAGTGACCTGAGGTTTAAAAAATGCAACAATCTGCTTGCTTCGGCCAAATATCAAAATTACACTCAAAATAATTGCAATAATTGACGCGATATATGATGCTAAAAACGGAGACATGAGAATATATTAAGAATCGTAAACCAAAAATTATAAATTTCTAACTTTTGGTTTTTAGTCTTTGGTATATTTGGTACCCCCAAGGGGAATCGAACCCCTATTTCATCCGTGAGAGGGATGCGTCCTAAGCCGTTAGACGATGGGGGCTTAGAATAGGGGTATTTTAGCACAGTAAGCCTATTTTTTCAACCATGTCTCATCCTGGCGGCAAAGCATTTCTCCGGCCCGGAGCGGTTCGGCCATCAACTCCTTCACAATATGCTCCATCCTCATTCCCTGCGAACCTTTTATTAAAAGAATGTCATTTTCATGTATCTTGTCCTGAAGAAACCTCCCTGCCTCTGGCGATGAATTAAAATAATAAACATGATCCTCCGGAATACCGGCGTCAATCGCCGCCTTGGCAATATCCTTGGCCCGTTCTCCGACAGTTACTAAAAAATCAATGCCTAAACTACCTGCTCTTTTACCAACATCGGCATGACCCTTTTCCGTAAAACTGCCGAGCTCAAGCATGTCGCCAAGAACTGCCCAGCGCCGGCCTGATTCAAATACCTCAAGCTCAGACAACGCATTTACCGCCGCCAATGTCGCCAAAGGCGATGCATTATAAGTGTCATCCAAAAGCCAGGTATTTTTTATTCCTTTGACAATTCTCATCCGCCCGCGTGGCGCTTCATACTCCTTAAGAGCATTGGCAATATCAACCATATTCATGCCGAAATGGATTCCTGCCGCTGCTCCGACTAACGCGGCATAAACATGCGCTCTTCCCAAAACCGCCGGCAGGGTAACCGGTACGGCATTTCCGCCATATACCAATTTAAAACTTGTTCCGGCAACCTCTTCCTCGGGTCTTTCACTATCGGGGATAAATTTATTCATAACTTCAATCGCCCGGACATCCGCCCCTTCTTCAAAGCCAAATCCGAGTACCCTTGCCTTGCTTTCTTCATGGATATTCCAAACATTAATATCATCGCGGTTCAAAATCGCCAGTTTGTCTTGCTTGAGATGGGTGATTATCTTTTTCTTTTCTTTAATCACTCCTTTAATATCTTTGAAAAACTCAACATGAACCGGAGCGATTGTTGTCAGAATGCCAATGTCGCATGGCGCAATGTTGACCAAATATTTGATATCCCCGGGCCGGTCCGCCCCCATTTCCAAGACCAAGATTTCCGGATAATTTTTATCCCGAAATATTAAGAGTTCAAAAGCCTTCCAAAATATCATCAGCCAGCGAACGATTGAACGAAGGCCCGAGGGCTCGCCAATTATTGTAAGAGGAACGCCGATTTCATTGTTGTAATTCTTAATATTGCGGCGAACATTGAACTTACTTGATAAAACTGAATAAATCGCCTCCTTGGAAGAAGTCTTGCCCATGGACCCGGTAATACCGACCACCTTTGGCTGGTATTTATACAGCACCTGCTTTGCCAGAAATGCCAAGATTTTTTGTATCAAATTTTTCATTATTGTGTTTAATATTAATTATTCATAATCAGGAGGTATCTGTAAGTAGTTTAACAAAAACTGCGCCATTTCGCCAAACACTGGGGCGGCGGTTGCCGAACCCCACTGGCCGGCTGGCCGGTCAAGCTTTACCAGCATGACAAAGGCCGGATTCTGCGCCGGGGCGTAGCCGATAAACGAGGCAATCGTAATATTCGGGTCATACCCGGGACGGCCGTCGGCCCGGGCAACCTGGGCCGTACCGGTCTTGCCGGCAACGTAATAGCCAGGCACTCCGGCTTTGGTCCCATGACCGCTCTCCACTACCGTAACGAGCATTCCGGAAAGAAGAGTCGCGGTTCTTTGCGAAATCACCGTATCCAGCTCTTTTGAAGCGAACGCCTGTTCTGATCCGTCAGGATAAATTATCTTATCAATAATATACGGTTTGACAAGCTTCCCGCCGTTAGCGATTACGGCAAAAGAATTAACCATTTGCAGCGGGGTTACCGCAATGCCCTGGCCGTATGAAGCAGTCGCGCTAAAAATATCCCCCCGCTGGTTAAGGCTCGCAATATTGCCTGGATTCTCTGTTTCAAGCTGGATGCCGGTGTAATCACCAAAGCCGAATTTTTTCACATATTCACGAAACTTATCTTTGCCAATCTGCTCCATGGCGAAAATTGCTCCGGTATTTAATGATTTTTCCAAAACCTGAGTCATTGTCTGGATGCCGTATGCTTTTTCATCAAAATTTTTAATCGTGTGCTCGCCAATTACCACTTCCCCGGTATCTTCATAGGTTGTTTTTGGCGTAACTTTATCCTGGTCAAGCGCCCCGGCCATAGTGATCGCTTTAAATACCGACCCAGGTTCATATTGATTAAAAATTGCCGGATTATTGAATACGCCGATATCTTCTGCTTCATTGTATTTATTCGGATCAAAGTCGGGCATTGAACACATGGCGAGAATTTTCCCATCCGGGCGCATCACGATAATTGACCCGCCGCCGGCATTGTAACGCTCAACCGCCTCAACAAGCTTAACGCACGCATGATACTGGATATTGCGATCAAGAGTTAAATAAATATCCGCTCCGTCAACCGCCGGCTTAAAGCTTCTGTCGGCAACCGTGATCCAGCTTCCGGTTGCGTCAAGCGCCGAATGCAAAAAGCCATGTTCGCCGCTAAGCTCTTCATTGAAGTATCCTTCCACGCCGTAACGGCCACTCCTATCAGCGCTATCATCTGCGCCAACAAATCCGATAACATGGCCGCCGAGCCTGCTTTCCGGATAAAGTCGGCGCCTTTCACTGGTAAAACCTACACCGGAAAGATTTAACGCGCGAATTTGCTCTGCCTGTTCATCGGGAACCTCATGCATGATTGGTTCGTAAGGATCACTCGCGTCGGAAATACGTTCAAGCGTGGCTTCCTTAAATTCATCGTCAAAAAGCAATACTCCCTGGAGCTGGTTCAAAAATTCCTCAGGATCTTCAATATGCCGCGGGTCGGCATATACCAAGCTTAGCTCCTGATTTGTCGCAGCGGCATAATGCCGTTCGCTTACTTCTTCACCAACAAAAATTTCACCGCGCTCCGGAAACAAATCTTTATAAATCTCATGCTGCCCTGAAGCAAGCGCTTCATAAAAATTATGCTCAATAACCTGAAGGATGAAAAGCCTGACTCCGATTAGAACGGCTAAAATAAAAAACGCGGCCTGCAAAATCCTTGCCCGCTGAGAAAAAACTGAAGAAGTACTGCGGCTTTCTTTTTGTTTATATGCTGACCACTTGGTCTTTCTCACCATAAATTATCGATAGTCAAAAAGCATTCCCGTGCCCAAAGGGTTAGTCCCCTCCTTAACTTCATCTCCGTCACTAACGCCGTCGCCGTCAGTATCCGGATTGTTGATATCTGTTCCCAGGGAATATTCAAATGTGTCATAGAGACCGTCGCCGTCACTGTCGCGAAACCCCACTTCGTCAGCTTGAACTTCTGTGCCAGCGGATACGGGCAGCTCACTTGGTTCAGCCATTGGCGCTTCCTCTCCACCGAGCACGGCTTCGCCAGCGGTTGGCAGGCCTCCGGCACCGCGTAAAATATCTTGTGCCGACTTTGCTTTTTCCGGCGCCTCAATATTAATATCATCATTAAATTGAGATAAATCAATTATTACAACAAAACGGATTCTCGTACCGTTAGCCTCGGAATATTCACCCTCTATTTGAAGACGATATAAATATTTATTATTCCAGCCAATCCATAGCTCAATATCCATTTCTTCCGCCTCGCTTAAAAAATCATCCAGATGACGATATTCCGAACGGGTCAAGCTGCGGCCTTCAGATAATAATTTGAAATTTTTAATAAATTCAAAAGTATTCTCTTTATCAAGCTTCACCTTAAAACCGCGAACCAGAGTAAAGCCAATGAAATTATAACCAACCTTCTGCTGAAAATTAAAAAACTCGGTTTCCGAAACAAGGTTTCTTAAATCACGCAACTGCTGCTCATTAAGATTTGGCGAAGCGATAAACTGGGAAAAAAAATCTTGGTTTGTTTTTGCCCATTGCCCGACAAATGGAGAAAGATCTATTTGGTCGCTTTCCGGCGCCTGGTTCACCCTGATATGTACGCCTGTTTCGTCAACAATCTGTTCAAAATCAATTTTATAAAGGTTTTCCCGGCGCTCATCCCAGGCACTTAAACCGACATCGGCCGTATAAGAAAAATTTGTATTTCGCAAATCAATGTCCCCTGAAATTTTGCCTTTCAACTTGCCTTGAATCTGATGAACCATTCTGGAAAAACCCAGCCCCTGGATCACCGTGCCCGGTCGCACCACGTTGCCGATCGACTCTTCCTGAAAAACATAATGTACGGTCTCCACATTGGACATTTTGCGCATCATCGCGCGTAAAAAAGCCTCGGGCGTAGTGACAAAATACAAATATGCGCCAATGCCTAAAAAAACAGCCAAAGTCAATAAGATTAACAGTAATAACGTTTTTACATTTTCAAAAGGATTCATAAATCAAACGCGCCGGCTTCCATCTCCACCCAGTCATTGCCCTGCCAGACATATGCATGAAACTTATGGGCATATTCATCTTCTGAATATACATACTCAACCGCCGCAGTGTCGCCCATGCGCTTTGAATAAGTGGTTTTCTTATCCAAGACAACCGGCTTTGTCTCCCGCTCTACCTTCATCCTACCGAGCGGGCCCTCAAAAATTAAAAATTCTTTTTTTGACCGAGGGATGTCTTCGATCGGTTCCTCCCCTTCTTCCATAACATCAAATTTATCTTTTACCATCCCGACAACCTCCTGCCATTTTTCATCCTGCATAATTAAAAATTATAGCCTGATTTTATTAAATTAATTATTGGTAAAAACAAGTCATTTGGCATCTTATCCGGATAAAACCATTCCCAGCGTTCACAGCAATCCGGCTCGCATACGCTTGGCTCGCCATCGTCAACCAAAGCTTCAATAAATATTGTAACATAATGCTTGCCGTCAGCGGCCATAATATCATTGGTCGCCGTAACGAAATTTGTCTCACGCACCGCAAGCCCGGTTTCCTCCTTTACTTCACGCCGGGCGCAAGATTCAAATGTTTCATTAAACTCCAAATGGCCGCCCGGGAAAGACCAAGTACCTTTGCCGTGGGACCCCTTTCGCAAACCCATTAAAATCCTTCCTTCCTTTTTTATAATTACACCAACCCCGATCCTGGGATATAACTTTTCACTCATATAATCTATTTCATGCATGCCGGCTTGCCGCCATATTTAATATGATGGCGAATGCATTCACAGCACATGCCGTGATTTTCGCATTCCTTTTCCGGACACGGGCAATCCTCCTCATTAATTAACTTATTTGGACAAGGTTTTCTTTTCATATTATTCCAGCGCCTTAAGAATCGCTTTGGCAAAATCACCTGCCGCGGCCGGACCGTTTGCCGTGATAATATTATCAACTTGTGCAACCGGCTTGCCGGTATACTCGGCGCCCTCGGCTTCTATGTCGGACTGAGCCGATTCATGAACCGTCGCCTGTTTACCGGCAAGAATACCGGCGTTCGCCAAAATTACCGGAGCGATACATATTGCGGTTGTTAATTTTCCCGCCTCAAAAAAATCACGCGCCAAATCAACAAAGCTTGGCTCGCCAACCTTGCCGACCATTCCCGGACCGCCGACAAAAACTATTGCATCAAAATTATGCGGCTTAACCTCATCCGCGGCAAAATCAATTGACAAACCCTGGCCCTGGTCGCTCGTCGCCTTTCCCGTTCTTAAAGAAGCAACTTGCACGGTTGCTCCGGCTTTTTCAAGAGCCGCCTTGGGAATAAAACACTCGGCATCCTTAAACCCTTCCGGCGCAACAACCATTAATATTTTTTTATTTTCTAAAGACATATTTATTGAAGGTTAATATATTAAACATCTATCAAGACGACAGGGGTCTGGGGCGAGCTTTACGTGACGAAATAATGAAGAAGGTAGCCAAGCAAAGCTGAAAGCAAATGTGAGACCCAGAACTTTCCTGCCTGCCGGAGGCGAACAAAATCAAAATTATTCCTCCAGATATTTTCTAGCCTTCAGCTCATCAGGCAGATAATCCTGCTCAACCGGTTTATTAAAATTATGATTATATTTATACCCCCTGCCGTATCCAAGGTCTTTCATCAGCTCGGTCGGGGCATTTCGAATATGAAGCGGCACAGGCAAATTCTCTTTTTCCTGAATGTCTTTTTGCACTTGACCGTAAGCGCGATAAAGAGCATTTGACTTTGGTGCCTTAGCAAGATAAGCCACGGCCTGGGCCAGCACCACATTACATTCCGGCATGCCAATATAGTGGCTTGCCGTGTACGCGCTCACCGCCTGGACTAAGGCATTGGGATCGGCCAAACCGACGTCCTCGGAAGCAAAGCGGATCAATCGCCGGGCGACATAAAGCGGGTCTTCCCCGCCTTCAAGCATCCGGCCGAGCCAGTAAAGCGCCGCGTCGGCATCACTGCCGCGCATTGACTTATGAAGAGCGGAAATTATATTATAATGCTCTTCACCGGTTTTATCGTATAAAAGATGGGTTCGCTGAAGGGCTTCGGAAATATCCTTTGCTTCTAATTTTACCATTTTTTCGCCTTTTTCCGAAACCGAATTCGCCGCGATTTCCAAAGCGTTTAAAGCAACCCGCGCATCACCATTTGCCATATTGGCCAGGTAATCAAGGACCTTAGCCTCGACCTCAAGTACCAGCCCGCCCAGCCCGCGCTCCTTGTCTTTCAGAGCATAATCAAGAATTTTGCGAATTTTATCCGGCTTCAGCTGATTTAAAACAAAAACCCGGCACCTTGAAAGGAGGGCCGAGTTAACTTCAAAGCTCGGATTTTCTGTTGTCGCGCCGATTAAAATAATATTTCCTTGCTCAACATGCGGCAAAAACGCGTCCTGCTGAGCCTTATTAAATCGGTGAATCTCATCAACAAATAAAATTGTATTTTTTAAGTATAGCTTTCGCGCGTCAATTGCCTTGGCAATAATTTTTTTTACTTCAGGAATTCCCGTGGTCACGGCCGAAACCTCAATAAAATTCGACTTTGTCTGGTTGGCGATTATTTTTGCCAGGGTTGTTTTTCCCGTGCCCGGCGGCCCCCAAAAAATCATTGACGGAACCTCATCCTGCTCCAAAAGCTTTCTCAGCATTTTCCCCTCACCAACCAAATGCTCCTGCCCCTGAAACTCATTAAGGCTCCTTGGCCTCATTTTATCGGCCAAGGGGCTTTTTGTTGTCTTGATATTTTGACTAAACAAATCCATAATGTTATACTGGTGCCCATGAAAGGAGGAGGAATGGGCGTACTTACAAAAATGCGTCACGCAATTATTGGCCTTTTTCCCGGTCAATTTTGGAAAGACTTCTGCTGCCACTGGCACATACACCAGGACACCAAATCTGAGCCTGATCCAAAAAAACCAGGAATAATAATCCATTATTGCAGCAACCCTCGCTGTCAGCTAATACTGCGGGAAACTGCTGAACATTTCCCAAGAGCAGAAGAAGTTGAACTTAAATGGACTCTTGAAACTTAACCCCGCCTTGCGGGGTTTTTACTTTAATTTAGCAAAATTCTTGACTTTATCTTATAATTTTGCTAGAATTTAGTCAAATTATCACGGGGCGTGGCCTAGTGGCTAAGGCGCAGCGTTCGGGACGCTGAGATCGGAGGTTCAAATCCTCTCGCCCCGACCAAAATAAATAAAAAAATCCTCGTTAAGCGGGGATTTTTTGATTTATTTTATGAAGGTATTTCTTCCAAAAATTTTTCTATCGCAATCTTAATCATCTCCCTAAAAACAACCGGGTCCAGGGTATATATTACGCTGAATGAACCAACAATAATTACAGCGGCAAGATATTTCGTGTATTTTCCCCATGTCTTCGTCAGCAGAAGAATAGACAAAACAGCAATTATTATCGGTGCGATAATCTTGATATCACCTAACGGCACTAGGTATTCGCCAATGTACTGCTGGTCCCGGCCGAGCAGGTCGGCCAAATTATAATTAATTTTAAAAATTATTAAAACAATCTCAAGAACAAATACGCATAAAAGAGCCCAGGACGCCCACTTTGTAGATTTCCCTTCGGTTCGGTAAACCTCATAAATGACTGTCGGCAAAAGAAACACCATAATTATTAGCGGCTTGGTCAATATTAAGCCAATTATAATGCCGATGAGAGCCAATATTGTCAGCCCAACGCTCCACTCCATGGCATGCTTTGTTGATTTTGGCATAAGAATAAATTATCTTAACAATTAATATAATTATATCACAAATTAATAATAAAATAATTAATTTGCTGAATCTTGACAAGAAAAAAAATTTGTGATAAGGTGCGGTATCCCCCTAACCAACAGAGGAGGTTAGCGATGAAAAAATTAGTCCTTTGTTTTTTCATATTTACCGCACTCTGCCTGACGGCAAGGGCCGAGGCAGCCAAATTCCCCTGGAACGGAGCGCAGATCCAGGCGGGAATCGGCGGCCATGTACCAGTATATGGCGAAGCAGTTGCTTTGCGCGCTTCAGGCATGCTTTTTACCGTACCGGAGAATAAACTCATTATGTTCTTCGCCTACGCCGGCCCAGTTTTTTCACCGGCTGATTGGTTCTGGATTGCCCCGCAGGTCGGTTACGCCGCCAACTGGATGGAAACCGACGCTGGGATCGGCTCGGTCTGGATTGGCTTTTCGTTCTTCAGAGGACAGCTGACTATCTTTACTGAAAACGAAGCCATCTTCAACCACAAAAAAGCCGATTACTACGGCTACCACGCGGTTGACTATAATCCGCTAGACTGGGTGAATGTCGGCGTGCAGATAGAAGCGGTTAACCGCCTTGCCACCTTCGGACCGCATGTCGGCTTTAGCAAGGGTCCCTGGCACTTTGAAGTGCAATGGCATGCCGGTGCCCAAGAGGAAAATATCGGGCATGCTGTCCGCATCTTCACCTGCCTCAACTTCTAAAATAAAAACCCATGGCCAATCTGGTCATGGGAATTTTTATTTTATAAATAATAATTATATCAGTAATCAATGCCCCTTCTCGCCAAAATGCCCTGCTCCATGTAGTGCTTGACGCTCCGCATATCAGTTACCAAGTCAGCCGCCTGCATAATTTCCGGCTGGGCATTGCGTCCGGTCAGCACCAATTCCAGACTAGATGGTTTTTTTGATAATAGATCAAGCACCAGGGCAAGATTAACCAGTTCCTGGTGCAAAACGCTGTTGAGCTCATCAAGAATCAAGAGATCATGTTCGGCTTTTGCCATGATATCGCTGGCAATTTCAATGCCCCGCCGCGCTTCAAACCGGTCTTCATCAGTGATTGACATGTCAAATTCATTTATTCTGGGCTGAAATCTTTGCCGGCCGCAAACCCAGTAATCTACTGCATCGGACAATCTCTGGTCGATTAGCTTACGCTCGGAATAAAAATCACCCGCTTTATCAAAAAAAACAATGGCGACGCGCTTGTCTGCTCCGATTGCGCGCATCGCCATGCCGATTGATGACGTTGTCTTACCCTTTCCGTCGCCGGTATAAACATGAATAAAGCCTCTTTTGTTTACCATAAATATCAATCTTTGCTTTTTGGTATATAATTTTTAATCTTTTATGAGCACCCACTCGTTGCTCCGCAATTCAAGCATTTGTAGCAAGCGCCGTTTCGCACCATCATACTGCCGCAGGTGTCGCAAACCGGGGCGTCTGACTGCACATCAAAGGTAACCGTGTCCTCGCGCCCGAGCTGACTGCCCAAAGGCAGTTTTTGCTTCTTATCTTCAATATCTTCAACTACTTCATCCGGTGTCTGCTCCTCCATCTGCTGCGGTACCTCCTGCGGCGCGTTAATGCCGATCAAAGTTTGCTCCTCCGGCGGCAAAAACTTTATTGCCAGCCAGCGGAAAATATAATCAATTATTGATTTGGCAATTCTGATCTGCGGATTATTGGTTACTCCGGACGGCTCAAAGCGCATATGGGCGAACTTGTTCACCAGAACCCGAAGCGGCACGCCGTACTGCAGGCCGATTGAAACCGAGGTGGCAAAGGCGTCCATCAGCCCGGATATTACGCTGCCGGTTTTGCTCATCGTAATAAATATCTCCCCCGGCTTACCGTCTTCAAACTGGCCGACAGTAATGTAGCCTTCATGATTGGCAACAGAAAATTTGTGCGTAATTGAACGGCGCTCATCCGGCATGCGGCGGCGGCGAGGCTTATAGTCTTCACTGCGAGCCTCCTGTTTTTTTGTTTCTTCTTTTTTGCCGTCTTTTGAAGTAGTGAGTGGCTGGGTACGCTTTGAATTGTCACGATAAATGGCAATCGACTTAAGCCCCAAACGCCAGGCGGTTAAGTATGTCTCGGCAATGTCTTCTTCAGTCGCTTCTTCCGGCATATTAACAGTTTTTGAAATCGCGCCGGACAAAAACGGCTGGACCGCGCCCATCATACGAATATGACCAAGATAATGGATGCTGCGCTTGCCGTTCTGCGGCTTAAATGCGCAGTCAAACACCCGCAAATGCTCTTCACTCAAATGGGGAGCGCCTTCAATCGTGTCATTAGCGTCTATGTATTCCAAAATATCCTTAATTTGCTCGTCTGAATAACCAAGCCTTATCAAGGCACCGGGCACGGTTTTATTTACAATTTTAATCATGCCTCCGCCAACCAGCCATTTATACTTTACCAGAGCGATGTCCGGCTCAATTCCAGTTGTGTCGCAATCCATTAAAAAGCCAATCGTTCCGGTAGGCGCAAGAAGGCTTACCTGGGCATTACGAAAACCATGCTCCTGCCCGCGGACAAGGACCTGATCCCACATCCGGGCTGATTCATTGCGAATAGCTTCCGGCACACCGGTCTCATCAATATCCAGGTCAGCTTCGCGGTGCATGGCAATCACCTTTAAAAAGGGCTCCTCATTAATCGCATATTCGGTAAAAGTGCCTACCTTCTCAGCCAAATTGATCGACTGGTCATACGCCGTTGCTGTCATTAGAGATGTTACTGCCGCGGCAAAATTTCTGCCCTCGTCGCTGTCATAGGCCAAACCGCGCGACATCAAAAGTGCGCCCAAATTGGCATAGCCCAAGCCCAGGGCGCGAAAATCACGCGCGTTCTGTTCAATCGCCGGCGTTGGGTAACTTGAATTGTCAATAACGATTTCTTGGGCAGTAATCAGCGTCCGCGCAATATGCTGCAATTTTTTTGTGTCAAATTCGCCTTCGTCATCCCGGCATTTCATTAAATTTATTGAAGCAAGGTTGCAGGCCGAATCATCCAAAAACATATATTCAGAACAGGGGTTTGAAGCGTTGATTCGTCCGGAATTCGGACAGGTGTGCCAACGGTTTACTGTGGTGTCAAACTGAAGCCCGGGGTCTCCGCAAACCCAGGCGGCCTTGGAAACCTGCTTCATTATTTCCCGCGCCCTAAACTTTTCCGCCGGATCGCCGGTTGTTACCATACGGGTAATCCACTCATCGTCATCCTCCACCGCCTTCATAAAATCATCACTAGCCCGAACACTGTTATTCGCGTTTTGAAAAAATACTGAATTATAGGCCTCGCCGTCAAAAGACCCGTCATAACCGGCATCAATCAAAGCCCAGGCCTTTTTTTCTTCATCCGCTTTACAATTGATAAATTCAACAATATCCGGATGGTCAACATTTAAAATCACCATTTTGGCAGCCCGGCGGGTCTTTCCGCCTGATTTAATCACTCCGGCAAAAGCGTCAAAGCCCTTCATAAAAGAAACCGGACCAGATGATTTGCCTGACGAAGAACCGAGCATTTCTTTTGACGACCTTAATGCGGAAAGGTTTGATCCGGTGCCTGAACCATATTTAAAAAGCATGCCCTCGGTCATTGAAAGATTTAGAATAGACCGCATGTCATCGTGCACCGAATTAATAAAGCATGCTGAGGTTTGCGGCCGCTCAACAACTCCGACATTAAACCAAACCGGGCTGTTAAAAGCCGCGTGCTGATTAACTAAAATGTAAGTGAGCTCATCCTCAAATATTTCCGCGTCCTCAGCAGTGTCAAAATAACCTCCGCAGCGCCCCCAGTCAGCAATCGTTTTCACTACGCGGTCAACCATCTGCTTAAGGCTCCACTCCCTCTCGGGCATGCCCAGCTGGCCACGAAAATATTTCGAAGCGACAATATTAGTTGCTGTCTGGGACCATGATTTTGGAACTTCAACATCGCGCTGTTCAAAAATCACTTCACCCTTGTCGTTGGTAATGCGGGCATCGCGCCTTTCCCATTCAATATCATCGTATGGATGTCTGCCCGGCTGGGTAAAAAGTCTGGATAATTTCACGCCGTTGCCATAAACTGCCTCCTGGAGCTGTGACGGACCCTTTTTCTGACGGTATGTAATAAAACACTTGGCCACGTGGCTCAAATTATGATCAATCAGGCCCATCTGCACTATCTCACGCACTTCATCAGATGAGGGCACTGTATGGCCGTCAAACTGATATGCTAAACGGCTTAAAATTTGGCTGGTAATACGGCGGGCTAATTCTTTATCCTTCATGCCGGCATCAACAAAGCTATACCAAACCGACTTGGCTAATTTTTCGCCGTCAAAATCATGAATATCACCATTTCTTTTTTTTATTTTTTTAACCATTGCCAAATATTGCCATACTCTTTCCGGCACTTCTTTGCTTGATAAAAAATCAGTAAAAGAATCGACCTTTTTTTGTTGGCGTGAGATTGATTCCTGCATAAATGTGGCCAGTTACTTATTTATTAGCAATAAAAAATATGAGTCGTAAAACCTCATATTTCTTTAAAGTCCTGACACAATATATTGTGTTCACAAATTATATTATAACACAATATATTGTGTTTCCAAAGACCTGGCGAGCTTAAAACGTGTGGATAACTTTACCAATTTTTATGATAAACGTAAATATTGCCTGCTCCAACCCTTTCTTTATGGCTGTGTCCCCAGTTTGGATAACAAAAGGCATAAGATATTACCCGTGCTCCGGGCTTTGCCTCGGTCATTACCTTTTTTTCCAGCTTTTGATTGGCTTTTGGGAAAAGATAAGTCACAATCACGTCGGCCTGGGAAATATCCGCTTTGTGCATATCTTGCCGAATAATTTTGATATTATTTTTCATCCGCCTGATTAATATATCCATCCGGCAAAGCCAGGCCATTATCGGATTAACCTCGTATCCCTCTCCCCTGGCCTGATGATTTTTCAAAGCCCTGATTAAAAGGCGGCCGTCACCCGAACCCAAGTCAACTACAATCTCGCCGGGCTTAATATTGGCAAGCTCCAACATCCGGTCAACCGCGCCCATTCTTAAGGGCACCCAGGGAGCATCAAAAAAATTGGAAATCATCAAGGCGATCGCCCAAATTAGAGCCAAGCACAGACAAATTAAAGTTACGGCAAGATAAACCATTGTTCAGGTTAATTGTTAAAAATTAACTGCCAGTTATTGCCTTACCAGCTTCCGCCTCCGCCGCCGCCAAATCCTCCGCCGGAGAAACCTCCGCCGGAGAAACCAGAGCTCCCTGAACCGGCTCCCCCGCCCGGACGTGTTGCCATCGCCGCCATTGCCGAGTTATTCATACCCGATAGGCTGGAAACGAAATATGCCGTACTGAACGCCCTTCCGTCGCCTTCATACCAGTCCGGCGGCTGTGTGTATATTTCTTTGAATTGATCCGCCCACTGTTTCTCAACTCCGAGAACCATTGCATATGCTAAAAATTCCTCAAACACCTCTGGCTTCTTTTCCGGAGCATTATGGAATTTAAGGCGGTCCTTTTCCGTCACTGCGAGAAAATCCCGAAAACCAAGTATTTTTTCCTTAATAATCGCTCCTTCCCTGGTTCTTTTCACCATAAAAACGGAAAATATTCCAACAATAAGACCAGACAGCCCGATGCCTATACCGGTGGCGACCGAACGGGTAAACGCACCGACAAATATTCCAAGAATAATGATCGCCAGGCCAATCACAATATATATCGCCATTGTGTCCGCCGGCTTTCTTACAAAATATTTATTTTCCATCATCTGATTATTCAATATCTTGGAAAGCTTGGGTAAATCCTTATAAAATTTATTTTTTAGGCTGGATATTTTTACTTTTTCCTTGGCGCCCAACAGCGAGTCAAAAAACTCGCGCTCAAACTTATTCTTCAAAGAGTCGCTTGATTTTAAGCGAATAATTTCATAATCAACTGACTTTCCAAACCACCGCTTATCTTCAATGTAGCGAATTTTTAAATAACCGCGCCGGGCAAGGTCAACAATTGTTGAGCTTAAATCCTTCATGTGCGGATGACCGTCCACCGCGGTTCCGACCTCAGCCGGATTCAAGCCCTCGGGAGGCTCATATAACGGGATAATTGTTCCTCTGCCGAACTCATCCTTGCCGTGCCTAATCCACCACCAAATCATAAAAATTAAAACCGGGATTGGAAATATTAATCCCCAATTATCAGCAACAAACCACTTTATTTCCTGCCAAATGCCCGGCTTAGCAATTGCTCCCGGAGTCCAGCCGACAACCACGGACATTCCCTCAAGCTCACCAAACGGATTATCCGCGGCAAAATAGAAACCATCAGCTGTCTTCATATAGGAACAGTCCTGCTCCGTACTGCCGAGCGGCCCGGTAAAACAGGTTGCCTTAAGATTTTGGTCAACTGCCTCATCCGGCAAATAAACCGTTGCCTCATGATATAAAATCGGCACATACCATTCATTACCGCTGGTGTTCCAATATAACTCGTCATGGGTGTCAAAATAATTTATTGCCCGCCAAACCCGGTATTTAATCACGTAAGTATGCTCCCCACTGATATAGACGTCGGCATCGCCAATTCTCACGTCAATATAGCCGCCGCTCTTTGTTATTTTATAATTATACTTACTACCCTGCTCGTCAGTTACCGAAAGAACCTTAATCCGGACATTGTAATTATTTCCTGAACGATAGTATTTATATGGAATTGTCCGATAGATACCATGCCGCTCCTCATCACCAAAATCATAATTAATTTCTTCAGTCACGATCAATGAACTGTCCCTTTGAACTGCAATATCAGTCTTAAAGCTGTTTATCTGCTCGGCCCGGGCAATCGCCGGTGAAGCCCCGGCAAACAAAACAGCGAATATAAATATAAAGAATATCTTTTTCATAATCGAAATGAGTGAGAAAATATATATGCAGGCATATATATTTTTTAACGAATGAGATTATATCGGAAGATTTTATCATCCAATATAATAGTTTATTTCTTCTCTATTTTACCTTATTTTATAATAAAAGAAAAATTATCCTCTCATTGAATAGACACACCCGCAATAATTCTGCCGGTAAACACCCATCTCCTTAGATTTTTTGTCTGTTTCCTGTTGTCCGCCCTGCTTTTTCCAGTCACCGGCCAAAAATTTAATGCCAAAATGCTTGCCCCATTTTTCGCCGATAGGATTTATCACTTCGCCGCGCTTATTGCGGCCGATTGTCAGCGTTGAGGCAAAAATATCAAATCCATTTTCCTTGGCATAACGAGCCGTAATCTGTAAACGAAAATCAAAACAAACTTCGCACCTTCTTCCGCCCTCAAGCTCATTTTCCAAACCCTTAACCGCCGCATGCCAGGCTTGAGGCTCATAAGCCCCCTCAATAAATCGCATTCCTAATGTTTGCGCCACTCCCCTGGCCGCGTCCCGCCGCAAGCCGTATTCCTCCTGCGGATAGATATTTGGATTAAAAAAATAAAACGCTACGTCATAATCAGTTGACAGCATTTCCGGAAGCCAGGCGCCGCACACGCCACAGCAGATATGAAGTAATAATTTTGATTTTTTCTTATCCATAAAAAAATGCCCCTTTCGGGGCATTTTAATATGTATCCACCTATATTTCAATAGTCAGTTTTGAGTATTTCCAAACCTTGATAGCGATTGCAATCACGATAATACCGAGCAAAATGAACATCACACTGACTAGAGCAACTAAAAGCTCGGGAAATACGGCAATCAAAATACCCAAAACAATCAAAAAAATACCCTGCAGGAGCAGTGACCAAAAAAGCTGGCGCACCACTTTAAAAACTACCTCTAATTTATCCTTCATAAAATAATTTCATTAGTTAAAGCTAATGCTATTTTACCACAACCCCGCTATAATCCAAAAACGACCAGTTGCGCATAAACTCCGAATAAGTCATTTTTAAGCGGCCGCGCATCGGATCTAAAAGCACAACAGCATCCGGTTGATTAGGATCCCCCTCCCAGCCGAGCACAATATAAGTGTGCTCGCCAATAAACCCCAATACGCTCGCCCCTTCTGATGTTTTCCATATTAGTGCCTGCGGATTTTGCACATAATTGCCCCAAACGATTATTACATTATCGGCCTCAATCTGGTCGCGAATGTAATGCCAGCCAGCATGGCGAAAACTTTCTGCCGGCCGAAACCGCTTTGCCAGCTCGGCAATCGGCTTCCAGTATATTCCATAGCCAGTAAGCCGCGGCTGGCTGCCGTCAATATCGCCGACATAGCCTTTGCTCGGGTCGCCCCAAACATTGTTTGAATATTTTAAAGGATAACTTATTGGCTGAAGCTTAATAAGTTCTGATTCACTGATACTTACCCCTTTGTAGCTAAGTGCCGATTTTAAACTCGCCACCTCGCAGCTCAAAGTATGCTCTTGCTTATGGAAAGGGACTGCCATCTCAAAAATACTATTCCCTAAGCTGGAACCTGCGTCATATGAAGTAACCACCCTGCCGTCCTCAATCCATACTTCAACTCCATTGCGCTCCTGCTCCGGCCCGGCAAACCATTGGCTGATTAATTCGCCTCGCCCATTAAATACCCTTACGTGCGGCCCGCCGCCCCGACCGGCACCGGTAACAATTTCAGCTTTGCCGTCGGCATTTATGTCGCCGACTGCCAAATTCACACCGCCGCGAAAAGCCGGATGGTATGCATCAAACTGTCCGAGGAGCCGCCCGTTGGCGCTGAATATACGCACGTGCGGCCCGCCGCCCAAGCCCATTGCTGCAACAATCTCTTCATAACCATTGGCGTTCAGATCTCCGGACCCCGCATGAACTTCGCCGTACCAGCCGGGAAAAGCCCGCCAGGAAGCATCGGGCGTGGCTAAGATTCCGCTTTCAAGCGAAACAATGCCGGCAAAACAAACTTCGGCAATAAAAAAAATCAGTCCCCCGACCGAAAAATAAAAAATTGTCGCAATAATTTTTCTGAACCTTCTTTTTCCAAAAAACATATTTGCAAATAAACAAAAACCGAAATCAATAATATTATACCATAACCGAGCCTGCTTTTATCCCCAAAAAATGTTATAATAATTTTATCTATGCTTTGGAGGGTAATATTATTTCTACTTTTAATATCGCTTTTAATTTTCGGTGTTTTTTTATTTGTTGCCAGCCGCAGCGATTACAGCGAAGGCGAACCGGCATGGGGAGTCACCTACAGCCCCCTAATGGCCGAGGAGCTGGAACTTGACCCGCAAGAAACATATTTAAGCATTTTGGACGACCTCGGGGTTACTCATCTGCGCCTGCCAAGCTACTGGAACCGGATTGAAAAAACGCCCGGCAATTACGACTGGTCAGAGCTCGACTGGATGATTTCTGAAGCCGCGGCCCGCGACGTAAAAGTAACCCTGGTGATCGGCCAACGCCAGCCCCGCTGGCCTGAATGCCATGTGCCGGCCTGGGCAGAAAACCTTCCCATGCCCAACCGTCAGGACAGAATTTTAAAATTTATTGAACAGGTTATCCGCCGCTACCAGGACAGCAAAACAATTATCCGCTGGCAAGTTGAAAATGAGCCGCTGCTTAATGTATTTGGCGAGTGCCCGCGCTCGGATATTGAATTTCTAAAACGTGAAATTGATCTGGTAAAATTATTGGATAACCGCCCAATTATGGTTACCGAAAGCGGCGAACTATCCACCTGGGTGCGCTCGGCCGGACTGGCCGATATTCTCGGCGTCAGCCTTTACCGCGTAACCTGGAACCGCTATCTTGGGTATCTTTATTATCCCCTAACCCCGAGCCATTACCATAATAAAATCGCCTATGTCATGCCGCTGGTAGAGGATGTAATCTGCACTGAACTACAAACCGAGCCATGGGCAACCGAACACATAAATAAAATGAGTTATGAAGAAATGCTTGCGGCCATGACTTTGGAGATGATCAACAATAATGCCGAGTTTGCCAAACGCTCCGGCTTTTCTGAGATATATCTCTGGGGTGTGGAATGGTGGTACCTGATGAAAGAAAAATTTGACGACCCGTGCTATTGGGAAGAAATGAAAAAGCTTTGGGAATAAAAAACGCGGATAAGAAAACCCGCGTAAAAAAATTTAAGCAATCCTCTTAACCGAGGATTTTTGTTTCCAGTGATATATAGCGAGCAATGCTGCCAATAAAATCATGCTGATCAGACTTATTGTCTGCCAGGTGAAAGCAATCCCCCACCACTCAGCCCAAAAACCGGATAAAAGAAGTCCGGTCCCGGCGGCGAGTGTCCAGAGCATACCAAAGTATGAGTTCACTGTTGCCCGACGGCAATCGTCTTGAACAAATTCATTCACCCAGCTTGCCTGAAGCGGCATCACCATCCCGCGCGGTAATTCATGGACAAACAGGACAGCCATGAATATGCCCCAGTCATTAGTGGCCGGAATGATAAAAATCGTCATGCCAATAACAATAATCACGCAAGTTAATTGGGTGATCATGCCTCTAACCTTGGTACAAAAGAACGCCAAGAGGCTAGCGCCGATTATCGTGCCTAAAACCTGCACAAATACCGGTGTACTAGTATCAACAGTGTTAAAACGCGCTTCGTAAAGAACAGACCACTGCATGTTGACCGGCTGAACCATCATCGAAATGATGAAGCAGATACCAAACAATAATGCCAACCTTTCATGATTAACAATTATCTGCCGCCCCTGGGAAATGTTACGGTAAAAATCTCTCCAAGAACGGATGCCTGCTTTTGTCTCCTCAGAGTGATCACCGTTATTTAAGACAAACCACAGCACGGCCGAACTAAGCATGGCAAGAATACCGGCAACCAGAAACGGCCATGAAAGACCGAAACGATAGCCGATTTTCGCGCCAATCCAGGCCATCACCAGGATTGCCACGCGATGATAAACATAGGAACGGCCAAAAAAACCCGCATAACCGTTCCGCCAACCCAACTTCCTTAACCTATTAACCGCCCACGCGTCCAAGGAGCCCGACTGCATAGCCGAAGCAAAGGCAACGATAATCTCAGCCAGGATGTAACCCCAAAAGCTACTTGCCAAAAAATATAATATTAAACCAATCCCTTCAATCATTAAGCCGATAATAAAGCTCTTCTTATGGCCAAATATATCGGCAAAGCTGCCGGTTGGCACTTCAAGGAAGAACACCGCAATCATAAAAGTAAAATTGATCGCGTTTATCTCGGTCAAGTTAAGCCCGCTATGCTTAAGCATCAGCACATAAACCCCAAAGGTCATGGCAAAATGGGCCGACAATATGTTAGCTACGTAGTAGGCAATTGTGGTCTGCCTGATTTCCTTTTCCTGCATGCTCAATCCTCCTCACTGGTTGTTAAGGTACTTTTTCCAGACCAAAAAACTCGGCTGGTCTAGCCGAGTTTTTCTTGAGGAAAATTGAAAAAATTAAATATTCACAAAATTAACCCGGTCAGACCATGAGCCACGGCCATATGAACCACAAACAAGAACAAAAGCGCCGTTTGCCCAACGGAAATTCATATAATTAATTTTTTGATTATTTTTCGTCATAAATCTTAGCTACACCTAACCCTAACACGCCACCTATTTCTTGTCAATTATTTTACGGACCACCCCGCCGGATTGCCTTATTCGCTCGGATTTGCCTGCCCGGGCGTGATAAAAATACGCAGCAAAAAGCGCGGTCAGCGGAATTACCGCAATCATGCCTATTGAGCCGCCGATTGAACGGACCACTTCATCGGCAATAAAATTAAAATTCAAGAACTTAAGCCATGACTGGCCAAGGCCCTGAAAAAGCAATATGGTCGGTAGTGCCGCGCCAACATAGGCAAAAATCAATGTATTGGACATTGTTCCGATTACGTCGCGTCCGACATTAATGCCTGAACTGAATAATTTTTTAAAACCGCTTTCCGAGCTCGCTTCCCTAACTTCATGCACGGCCGAAGCAACGCCGATGGCCACGTCCATTGCCGCACCCAAGGCGCCGATCAAAATACCGGAAAGAAAAATACCGCGCGGGTCAATATTTGGATTATTCGCCGCAAGGAGCCTGCCCTCCTCGGTTGATAATCCGATAAGATGCGCCGACTCGGAAAAGATGTAAGAAAAAATAAAGGCAATAATTACTCCGCCGACCGTTCCGAGGATTGCGGCAAATGATTTTTTATTACGCCCGCCCACCAAAAGCAGAGTAATAACCGATACGGCGGCGGCAATGATAAAAGTAACAAACAGAGCTGATTGGCCGGCCAGAACCATTGGCACGATAACTTTAAAAATCAACACCACGGCAACCACCAAGCTTAAAATTGTTTTTAATCCCTTGCGCAAACCGCCAAGCACAATCAAGAATAAGAAAAATAAAAATATGAGCCACAGGAGCTGCGGCACCCGATACATGCTGTCGATCGAAACTGTCCATCCGGCCTCTCCGGCGTCTTCAACATAAAGCAGTACCTTATTACCGATGTCAAACTCCATGCCGAATGGATTAGTGCTTGGTGAATCCTTAAAAAAGGTCTGCTCGCCCTTGTGCTTGCCCGAAAGCATTTCCACGCCAATCTCCTTATATGCTTCAACCCGCTCACCCTCTTCTGTCGGCAAAACCTCGGACTTGTCTTCAATGGTAATAATACGCGCTCTTTCAAAGCTCGCCTCAATTTGCGGCTCCGCTGGCATTGGTGCCTCATCCACGGGCAAATCTTCCATCTCTTGGGCTGTGCAAGGAAAAACAACCCCCGCCAACAAGCTTAAAGCCGCAATTATAACTAATGTTTTTCGAAAATCCATAAATTAATTTTTGTAAAAAAAGTATAACATATCTTACTTAAAATGGCTATATATTGTATAATTGTTATGTATGACCCGTTCTATTATACTATTTATCGTTATCGGCCTCTTTGTTTTGGCGGCTATTGGCGCGGCTTTCTATTTTTATTTGCCGGAATCAGACCAGGCTGGCCAGGAAATAAAAATCAGCGCGACAATTTTCCCTTTGTACGATATTGCCCAAAATATCGGCGGTGAAAAAATTAATGTTAAATTAATTGCTCCGCCCGGGGCAAGCCCGCACACCTTTGAAGTAACCGCTGAACAGGTTAAAAAAATGCAAAACACAAAAATAATTTTTGCTATTGGCCATGGCCTTGACGAATGGACAGCGCAAATTACTTCCTCAATCCCCGGCGCGCAAACTTTTACCGTTTCAAAAAATATCGACCTGCACGAAAGTAATCACGAAAGTCATGAAGAAGAGCATGGCCACCACCACGGCGATGTTAATCCGCATTATTGGCTAAACATCAACAATGCAAAAATTATCAGCAAAAATATTTTGGATGAATTAACCCGGCTTGATCCGCAAAATACCGAATATTTTCAAAACAATTACAATGAGTATCTTCAAGCGCTCGAGCAAGCTGATCAGGAAATTAACAATATACTTGGCTCAATCAGCAGTAAAAAAATGATTACCATGCACGACGCCTGGCCTTACTTTGCCGAAGAGTATGGCCTTGAAGTGGTGGCAACCTTTGAACCATTCCCCGGGCGCGAACCAACTCCGCAATACCTTGCCGAGCTCAGCCAAACCGCCGAAGAAAACAACATAAAAACAATTTTTTCCGAGCCCCAGCTCTCCAACCAGGCGCTTATTCCCTTTCTCCGGGACCTTAACATGGAGCTGGCGATTCTCGACCCAATCGGCGGGCTGGAAGAACGCGATTCATACATTAACATGATGAAATATAACGCAAGCATTATTCATGAAGCGCTCAAATAAAAAAGAAACTGCCGTTGAAGTAAAGAACCTAAGCGTTGCCTATAACCATGAGGAGGTTTTAACCAATCTTAGTTTTCAGATACCATCAGGCAGCATCACCGCGGTAATCGGGCCAAACGGCGCCGGAAAAACCACGCTTCTTCGCGCCATGCTCAACCTTATCCCGATAAAATCGGGCAGTATTTCAATATTCGGCACAATGCACGATAAGCGCTGCCGTCATTTGCGCGGCCACCATCTCGGTTGTCTGCATCCCGGATACGTACCGCAGCGTTTTACTTTTGATAAAACCTTTCCCATAACAGTTTATGAATTCTTAGATATTGCCCTTCCCCCTGAACAAAAAAAGAGCATGATTAAAAAAGCGCTTAAAGAAACCGGCATGCTCAAACAGAAAGATAAACTGATTGGCGAGCTTTCCGGCGGGCAGGTTCAGCGCGTTTTGATTGCCCGGGCAATTCTCGGTGATCCAAAAATAATTTTTTTGGATGAACCGGCCGTCGGCATAGATATTGGCGGAGAAAAAACATTTTATGGGCTTATAAAGCATTTAAATGAAAAGCATGGCACGACCTGCGTTTTGATCTCTCATGAAATTGATGTCGTTTATAAATTTGCCGACCAGGTAATATGCCTGAATAAAAAAATGTTATGCCAGGGCGTGCCGGAAAAAATATTAAATGCGGAAACGCTTAAACGGCTATACGGTGAAGAGGTCGGGCTATATGAGCACAAATTCAAGTAAATATGATTGAGATACTTCAATTTCCTTTTATGCAGCGCGCCATTATCGGCGGTTTAATGCTGGGACTGCTCCTTGCCTTCATGGGCGTATTTGTGATTCTTCGCCGAATGGCCTTTTTTGGCGATGGCGTTGCCCACGCTTCTTTAGCCGGCATTGCCATCGGACTTCTCGCTTCCTACAACCCCCTGGTTGTTGCAATAATTTACAGCATCATCTTAGCGGCGGTAATTTTTTATCTGGAAAGAAAAACAAGACTTTCGTCAGACGTGATTATCGGCATTCTTTTTACCGCCTCAATGGCCCTGGGTGTTGTCTTAATCTCATTAAAAAGCGGCTACCAGCCCGAGCTGATCAGCTTTTTATTTGGAAATATTTTGGCCATTGAGCCATCGGGCCTTATCATCATGTCAATATTTGCCGTGCTTGTTGTAATATTTTTAATTCTTTTTTACCGGCAAATCGCCTTTAGCACGCTTGACCATGACGGCGCCCGCGTTGCCGGAATAAACACCGAGGTTCTTGATTTTATTTTTTACATCGCCCTGGCCGTAGCCATAGTTCTGGGCGTAAAAATACTCGGCATCATTCTTGTTTCCGCCCTGCTGATTATTCCGGCATCAATCGGCAAACTTATTTCAAAATCATTTAAAAACTTAATAATTTCCAGCATCGCAATTGCCGAAGTGACTATTCTTGGCGGTATTATTATTTCCTACTTGATGAACCTGCCCACCGGCGCAGTAATTATCTTATTCGGAACCGGTCTTTTCTTCATCACCCTATTTGCGGCAAAATTAGTCCGCCAATAATTTTAAAAACAAAAAAACAGCTGCATAAAAGGTAGCTGTTTTTTATTAAATTTTACAAACCAAACGTTAAAACCTCCGGCCGAAGTATTAATAATGCTCCGAGTATTAAGATAATTATTCCACCAATAAGATTTGCGTAACGACTGTATTTGCCACTAAGCCCGGTCATCTGCAAAGTTACCATCGCAACAACAAAAACAAACATATCATCAAGCATGAAAATGAATATATAAAATATCAAATAAAGATAATACTGCCAGGTAGCTAGATCAGAAAGAGCCAGCACCTGGGTATAAATTGCCGGCAAACCGGCCGAACAAACAAGCTCAATTAAATTTACGGCAAAAGCAATTAAGATTATGCCGCCAAGCGCGAGCAAAAGCTGCCGGCGCTGGGCAATTGATTTTAAATAATCCATGATCCAGCGGCGGGTTGGCGAAGAAGTTACCTTGCAGACACCCTCCGGGTTTTTCCAAAATTCTTTGAGATAGTATAATCCCGCGCCAATCGCCACGAGTCCGACAATTATCCTTACCCAAATTAAGAATCCAAGAAACAGAAATATATTAAGCCAGGCCGCCAAAAACAAGAAATAAACAAGTGCCGAAGCGAAGATAAAAACTAAACCGAGAAACCAGCGGCGCCTGGCGCTTGGTATGCCCAAAAGCAGACTTATTAAAAATACCAAAACCCACATGGCGCAGGGATTAAACCCGTCCAGGGCGGCAACAATAAGCGTTAAAACCGGCAAAGAAAAATCTTTAATCTGGATATCGCCGAGTATGGGCACATGTATCTTTTCCGGGACTGTTCCGGACTCTAAGCCGGCCACCTCTTCGGTTGTCTGCTCCTGCTCTGCTTCGGCGGTTTCAGCCGGATCTTCCTGAGGCATTACCTCTTCGGGCGTTTCGGTTGTCGGTGCTTCAACCGCGGTTTCCAACCCATTGGCATCGTTGCCAAAAATCTTGGCGATCTGATCCGGGCACTGCTCAATATGGCAAACCTCAATCAAATGCATTATTTCTTCGCCGGTTGTTTCATCAGTGCCAAAGCCATAGGTAACCTTACTGCCGATAATGGTAATCGGCACGCCCCTTGGATTTAAATTGGAAATGCGAGACAGCTCGTAAAGAACCGCCTGCGCCTCCTTGTCGTTCCAAACTTCAAAACGATGGATATTTAAATAGCTGATTTCTTTTTCCAGTTTATCCAAAAATATTTCTTCTTTTCCGCAGTGCGGGCAGCTTTCTCCGTAAAAAAAATAAAGATCAACTTCATGCTCCTGGGCAAAACATAAAACCGGCGCCCCAAAAAGGGTCACGGCAAATATTGCTAAGAACAATAATTTTGCAAAATTTTTCATAATTATTCCTCTATCGCGATTGCCTTACCTTTGGTTAAGGCGGTAATTATTTTTTTATAACCCGAGTTAAGAATTCTTTGCACCGTGGTGCGCGAAGTATTCATCTCTTTGGCAACCTCTTCCTGCTCCAGGTCTTTAAGATGCCTCAGCCGGAGCGCCTCCATTTCCTCATGGGTGATTTCAATAACCTCAAGCGCCCTCATCGGAACTCCCTGAGGCTTGAAAAATTTTACCCTGGGAAAAAATCTTACTCGTCTTTTTAGTCTTGGGCGGACCATAATAGTTTTAACATTATATAAAAATTGCCTAAAAAAAACAAGGCAACTTCAACATCTGATTCCGCTACAAGCTGCCTTATTTTTATTTATTCTGGTCCTCGGGCTGGTCATTCTGGCCAAACCAACGCCACGGGCGAAACCAGCCGAATCCTCGGCCATATCCGCGCCCCATGCCGCGACCGCGTCCCGGACCCATTCCTGGGCCGCCAACTGGTCGTCCGCCTTGGCCGCACGGGCCCATGCCGCGTCCGGTCATCGGACCCTGTCCCTGAGGGCCTGTACCATCAAATCTAGGCATATTTTTGTGATAATTAAGGGTTAATTAAACGACCTTTGATAACCGTGGAATTTACCATTCTTTGGTTATGGGCGTATGCCCATTATTACTATAACACGCCTTAATTTATTTGTCAAGCCCTAAAGCTCATCAATATCGCGCAACAAGCTCCTGGGCATTTTCTTGCCCATCTCCTCCCCGGCCTCATCCCAGACAATCACCTTTTCGCCATCACCGTCCCTTTCAAGGTCATATGACTCTTCAAGCTCAATCCGCTCAAGAAGTATTTCCGGAATCTCTGCAACAAACATTGAAGCCTGGTTTAACATTAAATTATCATAACCGGATGTCAGCGGATAAGTTAAGAAAAGCTGATTTTCCGCCCTTGTCGTTGCCACATAAAACAGACGCCGTTCTTCCTCAAGCCCGCCCGGCTCCATTAGGGCGCGCTTATTGGGGAAACCCTGGTCGGTTAAATTGATGACAAAAACAATCGGCCATTCCAAGCCCTTTGCCTGGTGGATCGTTGAAAGAATAATGCTTTCATCATCGCCATGGCCGGACTCCTGCCTCAAAACGCCAAAATCATCATACAGGGATATTTCATTTAAAAACGACGGCAAATCCTTATATTGTTCGCTAAAAATCGCCAGCTGCTCAAGATCCTCAAGCCGGTCTTTCCAGTTCGGATATTCAGCTTCCAAATAATTTTGATAATCCGAAGAATTGACTGAACGTATAAGATTTGACGGCAGTTCATCGCTCTTCAATATTTCCTGCCATATTTTAATAAAATCACTCCATCCGGTTGCTGACCGTTTTTCCAAAACTCCGTCAAGATCAAGCTTAAGAATATCGCCCGGACGACTTATTTCGCATGCCCGAAGATATATCTTGCCGGAAAGCGCCGGTCCAATTCCGGTCTGCATGTTAAGCGCCCGAAGCCAGGCGGCCTCATCCTGCGGGTTGCTGTATATTCTAAGAAAAGAAAGGACGTCTTTAATGTGCGCTCGTTCAAAAAACTTTACCCCGCCGCGGTATTCATAGGGAATATCGCGCTTTACCAGCTCAACCTCAAGCTCCTGTGAATGATGCGACGCCCGGAACAAAACGGCAATATCATTTAACGGAACGCCCTGATCGCGCAGCTCTAAAACCATTTGGGCAATATACTCGGCCTCCTGATGGGCCGAAGCCGCCGGCACAATATTGGGCTTAACAAAAGTTTTTTTAACGCTGCGCAGCTCCTTGGGAAATTGATCGCGATTTTTTTCAATAATCTCGTTTGCTAAATTAAGAATTTCCGGGGTTGAACGATAATTCGTCTCTAAACGAAATGTTTTGGTATCGGGAAAAATTTTTGGGAAATCAAGAATATTGCGCAAATTTGCCGCCCGAAAAGAATAAATGCTCTGGGCATCATCACCGACGACCAATATATTTTTATTGACCTCGGAAAGAGCCAAAACAATCTGGGCCTGAATCACGTTCGTGTCCTGATACTCGTCGACCAAAATATATTGAAAGGAACGGCTTAGCTTGTCGCGAACCGCTGAATCATCATTAAGGAGCTTAAGAAGATAAAGAAGCAAATCGTCAAAATCCATGGCATTAGCCGCGCGTTTTCTTTGTTCATATTGGGAGCGGACGTTTTCAATCTCCGGCACAATATCAAGAAAATTGGGATACTTGTCTTCTACTGTTTGGCTGATATTTTTTCTTGAATTTGCCGTATAGCTGATTATCGCCTTTAGAACCGCCGGCGAAGGAAAACGCCGTGCCCTTGTGTCAATCCCCAAATCCCTGACGCAAACCTTAATAATGTCCTTGGCGTCTTCTTCGTCCAGTATGGTAAAGTTATTTTTAAAGCCGATTCGGTCGGCATATTTACGCAATATTCGGTTGGCTACTGAGTGAAATGTGCCCCCCCAGAGACCGGCCGGATGAGTGCCGAGCAGAGTTTCCACGCGCGTCAGCATTTCTTTTGCCGCCTTGTTGGTAAAAGTTAAAAGCAAAATACGCTCGGGAGAAATGCCGCGTTCAACCAAATAAGCGACGCGGTAAACGATTGTTCGCGTTTTTCCCGAGCCGGCGCCGGCCAAAACTAAACACGGCCCTTCGGCCGAAGTAACAACCTTTAACTGTTCTTCATTCAATTCCTTTTCGTAGTCAATGTCAAAATCCTGGGAATTGAACTGCTTTTTTATCACGTATTTACTCATGATTTTATTATTCGCCAAAAATCCGTCGGCATAAAAATCGGAATATCGCGGAATTCCTTTAATTTCAGCAGATGCTGGTCGTTGGTAACAATATAATCCGCATCTCCGGCAAGCGCGGCTTCTAAAAACTTATTATCGTCCGGATCTTCACGCACCTCTTTTATCCTGACGGTCGGCTCAACCATGTGTTCCGGCCGGAGAACTTTATTTTTAACCTTATTGATAAATTTAGTTTTTACCTGGGCCTTTTCCAGCATAGCTAATATTTCTTTCTTAATATCCTCGCTCCAAATAAAAATTAAGTCCCTCCGGACGATCATGTTCACGATTTGGGCCGAAGCGCTGTTTGGGTTATAGAACGCGGCAATAAACAGATTGGTATCAACAACAACCTTAAATTTCATAGTATGAACAGGATATCAAAAAAAGAATTAAGAATCAAGAATTATGAATACGAAATCTGGAATTTGGAATAAAGTAAGTCGCCAAGGGCGAAACCAATGGACAACCAAAAATGAAACTTAACACAAAATAATAAAAAAGCCTAGAATATTCATCTAGGCATGGAAGATTTAGATTATGGCCGTTGCTTCATCAAGCAGGGCCTTGGCCTCTGACCATTTCCATTCGCCAAGACACCGCTCGGCATTATCCAGGCACTGGATCAGCCTTGCCTTGGAACGGCGGCGGAAGCCGGAATCATTGAGAACTGTCTGCAGGCGCTGGCGGAGAGTTTTCATTTCCTCTCCCAAATCACCGGCCCGATTAATGGAAAATTGATCAACCGCCGGATTATTTGTGCGCTCAAGGCCATGTACAACCAAGGACACCTTGGCAATTACATCTTCAAGCCAGAACTGGGCGATCTTAAAGCGAAGGGAGCGTATTATCCGGTCAAAAATTCGGCTGACCGCGTAATAATTACCCTGCAGGGCCACTTCGCGCGCTTCGTTAAAGTCATTAATCACGTTCCAGCGCGTCTTAGTAAACGGGCCGACCCTCCATGCGCCGACCTCGCGGACTCGGGACATCATCCAAAGATCAAACTCCATGTTCTTTGGATTGCGGTTCTTGGTGGCTTTTTTCAAAGCCGGCCGCTCCATGATCTGCCGCAGGCGCCAATAAAGCTCCTGGCAAGAAACCAGATGCCGGTCCCGTTCCATCATAAGCATTATCTCGTCGCGCTGAATATATTTCTCAATATTTGGAATTTCCAAAAGGCGGAAATTCAAGTACCTCGTTCCGGTCGCCAGCTGGTTGCGGCAAACCCCGGGGTTGGTTCGGCCAATAGAATCTTCTGGGTCTGAAGAAAGCTCAATGTAATCGTGGGCAATTTCTTTCAGCACGTTTCGCTTATTCTCAAGAAGGCTTGCCAGGTCGGCCAAACACTGGCCAAGCTCCCTTCTCTCCTTCTGAGAAAGACCCTTGTAGCGCAACAGCGTCTCCAAGTGAAGGCGGGCGCTGTTGATGTTGAGATGAATGGCGGCGCGTTCACCGCTCCGATACCCGTTGCCATACTGACGCTGGATAATCTGTCGGCTGCGCAATGCCGGGTAAATTCCCTGCTTGTAAATCTGGTAAAAACGGCGGTCCCCATCCTCGCCTTCTTCATGGCGGGAGATAAGCACCGCTCCGTCAGGAAGTTTTTTGCGAAAATCCTTCTGTTCATTGCTGTACGCCGGCTGCTGTCGCGGCAATATTGCCAAAATACGCCGTGAGCCCAAATCTTCAGCATTAAGAGTAACCCAGCCATACTTGGTCTTTATATTCCTGCGCATCGCGCCCTCCTTTTTTAAGGTTCAAAAAACCCTTCTCTTTGAAGGGTTTAAATTATCACGTTGTTTGCCCGATGTCAATACTAGCGCAAATACTTTTGCTTATTGGCAACATGCTCGTCATGGGTCTTGGAATAAATAATTTCCCCCGCCGGCGTTGTTAAAAAATAATAATAATCATTCGGTATCGGATAAATTGCCGCTTCAATCGCCTCGGCGCTTGGATTTGAGATCGGGCCAAGGGGCAGGCCCGGATATTTATATGTGTTCCAGAATGAATCAACCCGGATATCCTCGCTTGAAGCCGCCGGAGTTTTTTTGCCGGTAACATAATTGACCGAAGAGTCAGCCTGAAGCGCCATGCCGATTTCCAGGCGTTTCCAAAAAATGTCCGCCACCATTTTTCTGTCTTCGAGCCCGTACATTTCACGCTCAATAATGCTCGCCATGGTAATAATGTCAAAAATCGTCTTGCCCTGCCGCTCAATTTCTTCACGCCATTCGGTTTTCATTTTTTTATCAAAATTCTCAAGCATCCGGCGCACCACATCCTCGGCCGTCACATCCCTGAAAAAATAATAAGTATCGGGAAAAAGAAAACCCTCAAGCGACACATTGCGGGGCTTGCTTGCCAAAAAACTAAATTCATCTTTCCATTTTTCCGCCGGATTAATCATACTCTGCGGGAGATAGTCCACTGCCGGCAGCCCGGCCTGCTCAAAAATCTCTTCTGCCTGAAACATCCCCTTATTTTCAAAAGAAAAACCAATATCTCTGATTGTCCAGCCCTCGATAATCGTTACCCGCTTAATACCCGCCTCGGAAGAAGTAAGCGCCGTGGTAATCGCCATCATGCTCATGCCCGGCTGAAGCTCAAAAACACCGGCTTGAAAATTGGCTCCGGTATTTGTCCACTTTACGTAGGCGCGGAAAAACCATTCACTGTCAATAATGCCGGCCTCTTTTAAATTTTTGCTGATCTGGGCGGCATTCTGGCCCTGCTCGATTGTAAAATTTATTATCTCGGCGTCTTTTTCCGGAGTAATAATGAAAAACTTATTTACAACATAACCGGCGCCGATGCCGAGAATAATCGTGCCGATCAGCACGGCGATAAAAATTATTGAAATTATCCTTGCCATAAATTATAAATATTGGTTTTCCCCTTTTTCCTTAAGGGTGTCAATAATTTTCTTTATTTCATCAAGCCGCTCCTCCGGACAGATAAGAAGCGCGTCCGGGGTATCAACAACTACCATATCATCCAGCCCGATCGTTGCAATAAGCTTTTTATCGTCGGAAAAAATAAGGCTTTCAGTTGTGTCAAGCGGCAAAACATTGCCCTTGGTTACGTTGCCGTCACCATCTATCTTAAGATATTTTTTAATTTTTGACCACTTGCCCAAATCGCTCCAGCCGATGCGGTTTGAAACACTCATGGCAATTTTTTCTACCTTGTCGGTTAGCGCCGATTCAATTGAACACCTTTCTAAATTTTTATAAATCCCCGGAGCCTCTCGGCTGTCAAGCCCGTGGGCAATAACTTTCCGGCAGGCATTAATCATTTCTGGATTATGCTTTTCCCAAAGCGACAAAACATTGCCTAATTGCCAGATATACATGCCGGTATGATAATAATACACCCCTGAATCGATCAGCTCCTGGCAAAATTCCGCATTTGGCTTTTCCACCCAATCAATCACCTCAAATATTGCCTCCTCGCCGTCCTGCTGCAGGTTTTTACCTTCTTTTAAATAACTATAGCCGGTGTCTACTTCATCCGGACGGACCGCCGGTGTTAGTATATATTCCGGGTTTTCCTTTAAAAATTTTTCCGCCTGGCCAAGCAAGTCGCGAAAAGCCTTTGGATCAGATATAAAATCATCTGAGGGAAGCGTCGCCACTATTTCATTTTTATCAAGCGCTTTCTCAAGAAAGGCGCACTCCAGGGCGATTGCCGGGCCAGTGTTTCTGCTGGAAGGCTCGGCAATAATGTTTTTTAAATCAATGCCAAAAATTTCCTCTTTAATTTTATCCTTAAAATTAAAAGTTGAAGAAATAAATAAGTCCCTGCCCGCGTCAACCATGGGTAAAATACGCCCCACAGTCTCCTGAAGCAAGGAATTTTCATTTAATAATTTTAAAAATTGTTTTGGCTTGGCCCCGCGGCTCGCCGGCCAAAGCCTTGTTCCCGACCCTCCCGCGCGTATAACGATTTTCATACTGCCGAAGATTTCGATTTTTTCTTTTTTAAACTGATTAGGAAAGGGGTTATCCATTTTACCGTAAGATAGGCCATCAAAATGCCGATCAATGTGCCGGCGGCGACATCAATTGGGTAATGTATGCCGACATATATTCGCGCCAGCCCGACAATTACCGCGAGCACCAAAAGAAAACCGCCAAACCGCTGATAGGTTAAAAAAACCGCCATGGCAATGGCAAAAGCAATCGTTGTGTGCTCTGACGGAAAAGAACCGCTTCCCCAGGGCTCGCCGTAAATATTTGTTCCCAAGCCAGCGGCAAAGGGACGCGGCCGGTTAATGAAAAAAGAAAGAATAAAATTAAAGAATAAACCCAAGCCGGTCGCAAAAACAGCATTCCAAACAACCCTTAAATTCAAAAGACGTTCGGCTTTGTCCCTGTAGACAAAAATATACTTAAGAAGCGAGGCAGCAATTATTACAATAAGATAACGGGCGCCAAAAATACCTACCCAGTCAGCCAAGCTGTTTTCCCCGGCAAAATCATTAATTTTACGGAAAAGTATGTAGTCAAGCTTCATAAATTCGCTAATTTTAGCGAAATATTAATACTATCTCTCCTTAAATATTATAGCTAATTTAAAGAACATTTTCTATTGATTTATCCCAATTAAGCCTGGCAGCGCGGACAGTAGCGCGTTCCCCGACCGCTTAGCTTCATCACTTTGATTTTTGCTCCGCACTGGTCACAGCTCTCACCCTCCCGCCCATACACTTTGAGCTCCTCGATATAATCGCCCTGCCTCCCATAAAGATCAACATACACGTCTGATGAAGTGCCCTGCTGGCGAACCGCCTCTTTTAAAATCTTGATTAGGCTGGAATATAATTTTTTTATTTCTTTATCCTTAAGGCTCTTCACCGTACGGGTCGGCATAATGCCGGCATGAAAACAAGCTTCCTGGGCGTAAATATTCCCCACGCCGGCAATGAATTTTTGGTCCATTAGCAACGGCTTAATTTTCGAGTTGGGACGGCGCGCCAATCTTTCCTTAAATACTTTTAGGGTAAATGATTTTTCAAGCGGCTCCGGGCCAAAGTTTTGTTTTTTTAAAAAATTCTCAAACCCGCGCTCATCATAAAAATGCACCCAGGCGAAACGGCGCGAATCGTCAAAAAATACCTTCTTCTTGTTTGGAAAATTAAAAACCACACGCGTTTCTTTGTGTGGCTTTTCGCTGTTGTCAACAAGCAAAATTCGTCCGTTTAATTTTAAATGAAATATTAGATAATGCCCTGCCGAAAGCTCCCAAATAATTATTTTCGCCCGGCGCTTTATGTTTTTAATTGATTTACCCTCAACCTTATTCACGAAATCACCCGGCCTTAAATTAATCGCTTTGGAATCGAGCACCTTAACCTGACCTATCTTTTTCCCAACGGCTTTGGGGCGCAATTGCCTGACAATTGTTTGGACTTCGGGTAATTCCGGCATAATCGCTATATTAACGGCTGACCGGTCATTTCGGGCGGTATTGCCAAATGCATTACCTTAAGGATCGTCGGAGCAACATCGGCAAGCATGCCGACCGGCGGCATTAAGCTTAGGTTTCCCCCGGGGATTTCACCGGCCGGTGAAGCCAAGCCTTCGAACTGTTTGCCGATAACAATAAACGGCACCGGATTCGTGCTGTGCTGTTTGTCCATTTCCTCGGTCTGCAAATTAAGCATTTGTTCGGCATTACCATGATCGGCGGTAATCAATACCGCGCCGTCCTTTGCCAAAACCGTGCTGACAATCTTTCCCATGCACTTATCAACTGTTTCGCAGGCGGTAATCGCCGCTTGAATATTTCCGGTATGGCCGACCATGTCCACGTTAGCAAAATTTACAACAATAAAATCATACTTATCCGCGCCGACCTCCTTAATAATACGGTTAGTAATTTCATTCGCCGACATCTCCGGTTTTTGGTCATACGAAGCAACGCGCGGCGAAGGGATTATTGCCCGCTCTTCGCCGGGAAAAGGGTCTTCCTTGGTGCCGTTTAAGAAAAAGGTTATATGGGCGTACTTTTCTGTTTCCGCGATATGGAACTGGGTAAGCCCGGCGTCGGAAATAACCCGAGCCAGGCTTGTTTCAACTACCTCGGGGGGATATGCCACCTCCACCGGCAGATTCTTTTCATATTCAGTCATCGTCGCAAGCAAAAAATTATCTACTTTTTGGCGTTCAAAACCTTGAAAATCAGGCAAGGTTAAGGCTTTGGTTAATTGCCGGGCCCGGTCCGGGCGGAAATTGAAAAAAATTCCTGCGTCACCCTGGCTAATTACTCCGGTCGGGCTGCCCCTTTTAGTAATAACCGTCGGCACAAACTCCTCATCATAAACTTCATTCGCATAGCTCTGCTCAATCGCTTTAATCGGATCGTCAAAAGTCTGATCGCTGACTCCGTTAACCATGGCATCATACGCTTTTTTGGTGCGGTCCCAGCGGTTATCGCGATCCATGGCGTAATAACGCCCGGCAAGGGTGGCGATCTCACCAATTTTAAATTCCTTAATCTTTTGCTGAAGTTCTTTAATGAATATGATTCCGCTGTCGCGGTCAGCATCACGCCCGTCGAGAAAAGCGTGGATAATCACTTTTTTTACTTTTTCCCGGGCCGCAAGATCAAGCAGGGCAAAAAGATGATTCTGATGGCTGTGGATACCGCCCTGACTGACCATGCCAATCAGATGAAGCGTTGAATTGTTGTTGTTTACGTGACGAATCGCTTTCTTAAAGGCGGGATTGCCAAAAAAGGTGCCGTCCTCAATTGATTTGTCAATACGCGGTAAATTCTGATAAAAAACCCGACCGGCGCCAATTGTTAAATGCCCGACCTCGGAATTGCCCATATCTCCCCAGGAGAGGCCGACCGCCTGCCCGGATGCCTGAATATTCATTGCCGGATATGAACTTATAAACTGATCCATGTTCGGCGTCTTTGCCTGCGATATCGCGTTTCCCGGATGTTCGGGCGCTACGCCCCAACCATCGAGTATCGCCAGGACTACTGGTTTTGGTCTAGCTTGTGCCATATTAAAATAAAGGTTTTGCCGTCATTTCTCTAGGAATAGGCAAATCCATAATTTTCAATATTGTCGGAGCAATATTCGCCAATTTGCCGTCCTTTTTTAGCTTAACATTTTTAAATTCTTTTTTGTCTATCAAAATAAAAGGCACTGAATTATTTGAGTGTTCGGTGACAATCGCGCCGCTCTTTGGATCGATCATTTCCTCAAGATTGCCGTGATCGGCCGTGACAACCAAAACTCCCCCCCTTCTTATCACCGCGTCTTTTATTTTTTTTATGCATTTATCAGTCACCTCTGCCGCCTTAATTCCGGCTTTAAGGTTTCCGGTATGCGCAATCATATCCGGAGCGGCAAAATTAATCGCGATAAAATCATATTTCTTTCTCTGCAGGGCCCGGACAACTCGCTTGGTAATTTCATCGGTGCTCATCTCCGGCACTAAATCATAGCGCGGCACGCGCGGCGAAGGTATGCGCACCCGTTCTTCGCCCCTTGCCGGAATCGCACATCCGCCGTCTAAAAAATAGGTAATATGCGCGAATTTTTCACTTTCCGCAATATGCATCTGATAGCAGCCGCTTTTGGCGATCACGCTGGCCAGGCAGTTTTTAACGTCCCGGCTTGGATAGGCAGTAAATACACCGGGCAGATCCGGGCCAAAATCAGTCATCGCAACAAAGCGGATATTATCCGGCACGCAGGCCCTTTTAAAAGCTCCTTTATTTACTTTTTCAAAATCCGGCTGGACAAAAGGCTTGGTCAACTGGCGCGCCCGGTCAGAACGTAAATTAAAGAAAATAACCGCATCGTTGTCCTCGATCTGGGCAACTAAGCTGCCGTCGCCGTTTCTCACCAGTGTCGGCAAAATATATTCATCGCTCTCGCCGCGGTTGTAAGCGTGCAGAATTGCCGAACGGGCGTCCGGGGCGATCAGCCCTCTGCCGCAGGCAATTGCGTTATAAGCAAATTTTGTCCGATGCCAAAGCTTATTGCGGTCCATTGCGTAAAAACGCCCCATAATGCTGGCGATCTTTTCCCGGCCGTTAAAATGCTTTTCCAGTTTTTCCAAAAGATTGATCGCTTCAAAGCGCGGCGAATCCCGCCCGTCAGTAAAAAGATGCAAAAAGACCCGCTTAATATTTTCCTGACGCGCCAATTCCAAGAGAGCGTATAAATGATCAGGACTGGCATGGCCTGAATCTCCGTTGGAAAGCATGCCCATCAGATGAAGACGTTTGTTGTATTTTTTAATATGCTTTATTGCCTCAATAAAGGCCGTATTTTTAAAAAATGTGCCGTCCTTAATGCTTTCGCTAATATATAAAATATCCTGCTTCACAACGCGGCCGGCGCCGATATTAAGGTGGCCGGCTTCGGAATTGCCCTCCTGCCCCGTTGGAAGGCCGACATAACCGCCCCAGGCCCTTAGTTGCGTGTGGGGATATTTTTTTAAAATCTTGTCATAAGTCGGGGTTTTTGCCGCGGCAATTGCGTTGCCATGATTTGGCTCGCCAATGCCCCAGCCGTCCAAAATTAGCAAAACAACCGGCCGGCAGGGCTTTTTATTTTTTTTGAATTTTTTCCTTGTTTTTACCATAGCGAATATAGATAATTATACTTGTTTTTGGCTAAAAAAACAAGAAATAATAAAAACGGCCCTCTTAACGGGCCGCTATATTGCTTAGCCGATATTTACCGCTTCAGCTCCTCTTCGATTTCCATTAAGCGATTATACTTTTCCACCCGTTCGGAACGCGACAAACTTCCGGTCTTGATAAAGTCCGCGCCGACGGCGACTGCCAGATCGGCGATAAATGTGTCCGCTGTTTCGCCGGAGCGATGAGAAATTATCACCTTGTAGCCGTTTGCCTTGGCAAGCATGATCGTATCAATGGTTTCGGTAAGGGAGCCGATCTGGTTCACCTTAATAAGAATTGCGTTGGCAACCTTCATATCAATCCCCTTTTTCAAACGCAAGGCATTGGTGACAAAAAGATCATCACCGACCAATAAACATTTCTTGCCCAGAGCCTTTGTCTGCTCTACCCAATTGCCCCAATCATCTTCATCAAGACCATCCTCAATTGAAATCAATGGGTATTTCTTGAGCCACTGCTCATACAGCTTTGTCATCTGATCAGCGGTGAGCTTTTTCTTTTCTACCTTTAGATTGTAGCGCTTTGTATTATTGTCGTAGAATTCCGAAGCCGCCGCATCAATCGCAATGCCGACTTCTTTGCCCGGCTTATACTTTGCCGCCCTGATTGCCTCGATGATTAAATCAAACGCTTTTGAATTTTTTCCCAAATAAGGAGCAAAGCCTCCCTCGTCTCCCACTGAGGTGACATAGCCCTTTTTCTTTAATATTATTCCCAGCTGATGAAAAATTTCCGAACCGGCCCTTACCTTTTCTTTAAACGATCTCACCATTGGCACAATCATAAACTCCTGAATGTCAAGGCTCCAATTAGCATGCGCCCCGCCGTTTAAAATATTCATTGTCGGCACGGGCAGTTTTGGCTTTATTTTATGTAAACGATAAACGCTGTTAATGTATTTATATAACGGCTGCCTGGTTTCCGCCGCACCGGCCCGCGCGCAGGCCAATGACACCCCAAGGATTGCGTTGGCGCCTAATTTATTTTTATTGTTACTGCCGTCAAGCTCAATCATCGCGTGGTCAATATCTTGCTGGCGGCGGACATCCACGCCGCGCATCACCGGCGCGATTCTTTTGTTCACGTTGGCCACGGCTTTAAGCACGCCTTTGCCCAAATAGCGCTTTTTATCCCCGTCGCGCAGCTCCAGGGCTTCATGCACTCCGGTTGAAGCGCCTGAAGGCACCTTGGCCCTTGCCCAAACACCCGAAGCAAGCCGAACCTTAACCTCAACCGTTGGATTGCCCCGCGAGTCCAGTATTTCGCGCGCCTTAACCTCTCTAATCTTTGTGTTCATATGATAAAAATTATTTTTTTAACGGCTCCAAACCGGGCAGCTTCTTTCCTTCCAAAAACTCAAGCATTGCCCCGCCGCCGGTTGAAACAAAAGTATATTTTTTTGTTAATCTCAATTTTTCAATAACCATCAGCGTTTCACCGCCGCCAACATAGCTCTTCGCCCGCGAGCCGGCGATTGTCCGCGCGACCTCATTTGTCGCTTTGGCGAACTGCGGCAGTTCAATATATCCGAGCGGGCCGTTCCAAATAACAGTTTTTGCTCCACGGATATGTTTTTTATAAAGATTCACTGTTTTCGGCCCGATATCATAAACCGCCTCGCCCTTTTTGCATAGGCCCGGATCCGCCTTACCAACATTGATTATCCCGGCTTTGCGCCCGGTCTTTGCCTTGCCAATCACAACATCAAGCGGCATGACAATCTTTTTTCCCAAGTACTTTCTAAGTTTTTTTGCCTCGGCCCGTCCCTCTTTGTCAATCAAAGAAGAGCCGATCTCACAGCCCATTGTCTCAAGCAGGCTGTTCACCAAGCCTCCACCCAAAAGAATTTGCTTTGCCTTGGGAATAAACTTGCGAATAATTTTAATTTTTGTTGATATTTTCGCTCCGCCAATAATCACTACCAGCGGCTTTTTTGGATTATCCCGCGCAACAATCAAATTATTTACTTCTTCTAAAAGACTGAACCCGGCAAAGCTCGGCAGGAATTTGGCGACCCCGACCACACTGGCATGCGCCCGGTGACATGAGGCAAATGCGTCGTTTATAAAATAATCAAAGTTGCGCGATAAAGCTTTAGAAAAACCAAAATCATTCTTTTTTTCACCCGGATAAAAACGGGTATTTTCAAGAAGCATTACCTCCCCCGGCCTCACCCGGCTGATCGCCTGATCAAACTTACTGCTGAAAAATTTTCTTTCATTAAAGATGACGCGCTTTTTGAGCAGCTTTGCTAAATGGCGCCCGACCGGCTTTAAACTGTATTTATCATTAACTCTTCCCTTTGGCCGGCCAAAATGCGACATTAAAACAACCCGCCCGCCCGACTTGGCAAGATATTTTATTGTCTTAAGAGATCGGCGCAACTTAATATCCTCGACTACCCGGTTGGATTTCATCGGTATGTTAAAATCAACCCTCACCAAAAAGAGACTGTCTTTGATATTTTTAATTTCCTCAATACTCCTGATTTTCATAACACTATTATATCATGTTTAATAAGTAATATTTAGCACCGATATCTCGGGAAAATTAAACAATCTCGCCCGCGGACCGACCTCACCCAAACCCGGAGTGATAAATATGTTGTTGCCCTGCCACGATTTAACCCCCTTATCGATATTTCGGGGCAAATCCGTTGGCGGCTGAACAAGCGAACCGATAATCGGCAGCCGAATCTGTCCGCCATGGGTATGGCCGGAAATCATCAAATCATAGTGCGCGTATTCAGGCACGTACTTCACCACATCAGGATTATGGGCAAGAAGAATAACCGTCTGTCCGGGCCGCTGGCCCAAAAGCGCCTGGGTTAAATCCATATCTCCGTACCAATAATCATCCACCCCGGCCAAGAATATCTCTTTGCCGTTGGCTTTTATTGAAGACCCCTGATTGCGCAAAAAATTAATATTATATTTTTCAAGCTCGCTGACCACCTCTTCGACGCCATCACCCAAATAATCATGGTTACCGGTAACGGCAAAGATTCCCAGCGGCGCCTGAAGCCCGTCCAAGGGGTAATAGCTCTTTATATCCTCGTTATCAAACGAAATAAAATCACCAAGCAAAAAAATAATATCCGGCTTAATATTTTTTATTTTTTGGGCAACATGCTCGACCAGTCCCTCATCGTTGTAAGGGCCGAGATGAAAATCTGAAACAACAACCGCTTTTAAATGGCTCCCCTCGCCCGACGGATTAGAAAGATTGATTTCATAATTTTTAGTGAGCACGATCTTCGGCTCAATAAAACTGCCGTAAAACACAATCAGCCAGGCAAAAAAAATTAAAAAAGTGAGAACATACCATCGATTTTTCTCACTTTTTTTCGCGCGATTTAAAGTTTCAAGAATTGCCGCTCCCGCAACAACCAGGAAAACAAAAATTATTCCGTCAAAGAGCCAGTTCTCCCAAGCCATGGTTATTTCTTTAGTTTTTTACCGACCTCAATCGCCATTTCCGCCAAACGATGGGAGTAGCCCCACTCATTGTCATACCAAACAACAAGCTTTAACAGGTCTTTGTCAATCACTTTTGTCATGCCAAGGTCAACAATTGCCGAATACTCGCTGCCAATAAAATCAGATGAAACCAACGGCTCTTCCGTAACCGCAACAATCCCCTTGTAAAAAGGATGGTTCACCATCTTTTTAAAATGGCTGTTCACCTCTTCGGCCGTTACTTTCTTTTTTAGAAATAAAGTAAAATCGGAAAGCGAGCCAACCGGCATGGGCACGCGTATCGACATCCCGTCAAATTTATTTTTGAGCGAAGGTATCGCCTTTGTCGTTGAAATCGCCGCACCGGTTGTTGTCGGGATGATATTTTGCGCCGCGTGGCGCCCGCGCCGCGGATCCTTGTGCGGCGCGTCAACCAGACGCTGGTCTGCGGTATAAGCATGGATTGTTGTCATTGCCGCCTTTTTAATGCCCCACTTTGCTTCAACGATCGCCGCTACCGGCGCGATGCAGTTCGTTGTGCATGATGCATTGTCAATAATTTTTTCTCCCTTCTTTAACTTAGTGACGTTAACCCCCTGCATGTAAGTATTAATATCACCTCCCTTGGCCGGCGCGGAAATTATTACCCGCTTTGCCCCGGCCGTCAGATGCTGGCCGGCGAGCTCGGCGGTCCGAAAAACGCCGGTGCATTCAAGCACGACATCAATTTCCAAATCTTTCCACGGAAGTTTGGTCGGGTCTTTTTCCATAAAGGCAAGCACTTTCTGCCCGTCAACGCTGACATAATTTTTACCCGCGGAAACACGATGCCCCCAATCGTGATAAACCGTATCGTGTTTTAAAAGATAAGCCAGCGACCCGGGATCGGTTAAATCATTTACCGCGACAAACTTTATACCCTTTTTATTCCAACCGGCTTTAAAAGTATTGCGGCCGATCCGGCCGAAGCCGTTAATTGCTACTCTTACCATATATTTAAAATTATTATTTAAATGAAAAAGTATTAGTTATTTTATCAAAAATTATTTGAAAATCCTGGTTTAAGATTTTACCGACAAGATCAATTGACCAAAGTTCATCGCCCCGCAAAGTAAACATACTCTGAATAACCGACCCTCCCTCAAGCGTTGTCGCCGACTGCACCATTATCGCCGGCTGGCCGCCGAATACGGTATTCTCCCTTGCCAGAAGCGAAAAAGTCGGATCGAAATTAATGTTCTGATTCAGATAATCGCCAACATATTGCTCAAGCGACATGCCGGTGCGCACATGCCCGACAACGAGGCGCATGCCCTGCTCCCCCCGCTCCGGACTCACTTGCGGGTCCCAGCTGGTAAAAATTATAAAATCGTTTTCTTTTTTATCATACCAATCGGCTGGATAATTAAACGAAATCACCTCATCGGAATAAATGGTCCAATCCTTAACCGCGCCAGTATCATTTTCTTCAACCACCGACTCTTCATCATTCACCTCTGCTTCATTCGGCAGCGCTTCATCTTGTATCGGCGCGATCGGCTCTTCCGGCTGGTAATAAAGGTATATGGCATAAGTTGAAGCAAAAGCCAAAACCGCGACGAAAACAACTCCCCAAACAGCCAGAGCATTTGATTTTGGCTTCTGTGCCATATTGCCTGTATTTTACCATAAAAGTACTAAAAAAGGCAGAGTTTTTTACACTCTGCCTTTTTATTTCTGCCTTAAATCGCAAAGCGGCAAAAATTTCCTATCTCAATCTTTTCTCCCAGGCTGGCAATCTTATTATTGATCAGATCGCCAATCGTCATATCCTCGTCTTTTATGTAAGGCTGATTCAGTAAGCAGACATCTTCATAATACTTGGCCATTTTTCCTTCAATAATTTTATCCAGCACATCAGCCGGTTTTGATTCGTCGGCCATTTCCTCTTTAATGATTGATTTCTCCTTTTCAACAACCTCCTCCGGAACGTCCTCGGACTTGAGATACAGCGGTTCGGTTGCCGCAATCTGCATGGCAATCTCGTGGGCCAGCTCCTGAAAAACTTCATTCTTGGCAACAAAATCAGTTTCGCACAACAGTTCAACCATTGCCCCGACCTTGCCGTTGGCGTGAATGTAGGCATGGACAATACCTTCCTTTGTTTCACGTTCAGCTGATTTTTTAGCCGCCTTTGCCTGCCCTTTTTTGCGAAGAATTTCCGCGGCTTTTTCCAAGTCGCCGCCGGCTTCATCCAATGCCTTTTTACAATCAAGCATCCCGGCGCCGGTTTGTTCGCGTAATTTTATTATGTCTTCGGTTGCCATATAGATTTGTTTTATTTTTTAGATTTTTCGCTTTTTGGCGGGGCTGGTGTCCGCTTTGCCTCTTCTTTCCCTTCCTTAACCGCCTCAGCAATAAGGCTGGTAATTAAATCAACTGATTTTACCGCATCGTCATTGCCCGGGATATGGTAATCAATGCCGGTCGGATCGATATTAGTATCGCATAAACCCATCAGTTTTATTCCCCTTTTTTCCGCCTCGCTCCTTGCCGTCTTTTCGTGCTTAAAATCAACAACATAAATCGCGTCCGGCACTTTGTTGAGCTCCTGCACGCCGCCGATTCTTTTGCGCAAATTCTCGATTTCACGGGCAAAAACAAGCTGCTCTTTTTTCGTGTATTTTTTAAGCTCGCCCTTTTCCTGCTTTTTCTGCAATTCACGGAATTTGCGGAGCAGGCTTAAAATCTCGCCAAAGTTCGTCACCATGCCGCCGAGCCAGCGCTCGGTTAGATACGGCATGCCGCACTCGGTCGCGTATTTTTTAACAATGTCGCGCGCCTGGCGCTTGGTGCCCAAAAAAAGTATAACTCCTCCCCTAGCAACCGTATCTTTAACAAAATTCAAAGCTTTCTCCAAGGCTTTCTGGGTTTCCTCCAAATCAATAATATGAATATTGTTCCGCGCCCCAAATATATAGGGTTCGGATTTAGGATGCCAGCGGCCGGTTTGGTGCCCAAAATGCACGCCCGCCTCAAGCATCTGTTCAATTGTTGGTAATTTTGGCATAAAAAAATTATTCCCTTTTTACCTCTGCAATGGACTATCTAGGGAGCCATTCGGCAGGGCCCTAAATTTATCGCCCAAAGCATGTGTGATTAATTAGTAAATTGTGGCTGTATTGTACAATAAGCCTCAAAGTCTGTCAATATAGCCTATTTTGTGATAATATGGAGTAAATTATGCTCATATCGCGCCTGACTTACATATTGGCAATCATTATTTTTGCCGGGCTTGAGGCCCTGAATATTTTTGTCTGGCCTAATCCCCTGTTCGGCCTGATTCTGCTCATCGCCGGAATCAGCTTTTTTGGTTTGGTAATCGGCTCCCGGCTCCTAAAGCAATGGACGCGCGCCGAGCAAGTGCTCTGGGGCGCGCTTATTAGCTGGTCATTGATTGGCATATTTTTAACTGTTTGCTACTACCTCTGGAATCTTGGCCCGCTTGCTCTTTGGCTCGCCTGGCTGCCCCTGGCGATCATTGGCTTTTTTTGCGCGCCAACGCCGGTTTATGTTAAACAAAAAAAAGAAAAAAATCCCCGCACCACGCGCTTTCTGTTGATTGCCCTTTACGCGATTTTGGGGATTATTTTTTATTTTGCCTTTGCCCTGCTTTGGGATTCATCTACCCAGGAAGCAATCCGCTCCCCCTGGATTGTTGTACCGAAAACTTTTTTCCTGCTTGCCTTCACCCTCATTGCCGGAAGCATTGCCTGGTCAGTAAAGTCAAAATCACAAAAATTATCCTGGCTGCTGTTTTCCGGCATCACTTTTTTATTTTTAAGCGTTGCCTTGTTTGTCTACAAGATCGGCTATGGATTTGATCCGTTTATTCATCAGGCAACCGAAAGGTACTTGGCCAGCCACGGCACAATTATACCCAAGCCGTTTTATTATATCGGCCAATACTCCTGGATTACCTTTTGCAATTATTTCAGCCATCTCGGCATCAACATGCTTGATAAAATTCTTTTGCCGGCCATGGCGGCCAGCTTTTTACCGGCGGCAATCTACGCTGGAATCAGGCGCGGATTTGGCATGCCGGAAAAAATTGCTAAATTTGGCATCCTGGCTTTTCTTGCCGTCCCCTTTGCCTCTTTAATCGCCACCACGCCCCAAGGCCTGGCCAATATACTTGCTTTGATAATTATCTTTTTATCAATCAGCTATTTAAAAAAACAGTATCCGCCATTATTGTTTTTTTATGTACTCGGCGCGATGTGCTTGGCCATCCACCCTCTTTCCGGCATACCAATCGCCATTTATCTTGTTCTTTTAACAATATTTAAAATCAAAAACAGATCAATCAGAATTGCCGCCACGACAATCGCCTCATTATTTGGCGCCGTTGCCCTGCCGCTTGTTTTTATTTTTAATTCGTTAATCAGTGGCAGCGGGATTAATGTAACTTCGTCAATCCTGCAAAGCCCAAAAATTCTTTTCAGCAATTTAAAACTGCCGAGCATATTTGTTGACAGCCATTTTTCAAGCATTATTGATTTTGTCTATATATACGGAAACAATCTTGTCTGGCTCATTCCTCTGATTGCCATAATATCAATAATTTTTATCGCCCGAAAAATTTCAGCAAAATTATGGATTCCCGGACTGATGTTCTTAATACTTCTGGTAAATTATTTCTTTTTGCAGAACGCGGTTGAATTTTCATTTTTAATCTCATATGAAAAAGGAGCTTATGCCGACCGCGTTATCAGCCTGGCCCAGTTCTTTCTTTATCCCTTTTTTATCTTGGGAATACTCTGGTGGATAAAGAAAACCTGGAATGGCACATGGTCATGGCGCATCTTGATCAGCCTGCTAATTGGCGGCCTGGCCACGGCCTCGCTTTATCTTTCCTACCCCCGCCACGACGCTTTGGAAATCTCTAAAGGAATTAATGTCTCACAGACCGATATTGCCGCGGTCCAATGGGTTGAACGCGACGCGCATGACGATAACTTTATTGTTCTTGCCAACCAGACCGTATCGGCGGCCGCGCTACATGAATTCGGGTTTAAAAAATATTTTAACGAAAAATTTTATTATCCTATCCCGACCGGCGGCGAACTTTATGATTATTATTTAAAAATGTCCTACGAAGCCCCGTCCGCCCTGACCATGCGCCAGGCAATGGATCTTGTCGGTGTAAATTACGGCTATTTAATAATCAACGACTACTGGTGGAACGCGGAAAAAATTATTGAAGACGCCAAACTGCAGACCGGCACTTGGCAGGAAATCGACGACGGAAAAATTTATATTTTCAAATATACAAAATAAAAAATCGGCTATAAAATTTAATTTGAGCCGATTTTTTTATTCTACTATTTTTAGAAAGTCCTCTATATACCTACTTACCTCATATTGCGATACAGTTGTCCGGCAGTCTGCATTCATTCCGGCAATCAAATGCGGACTAGTTAAAAGATTTCTCAAACGATCGTTAAACTTATCAGTTGAACCGGCCTCAAAAGTCCAGCCATTTTTATCCTCTTCAATCAGTTCGGCTACCCCGCCGATACGCGCCGCCAAGACCGACACGCCGGCCGCCAGGCTTTCATAAATCACGGCTGGCGAATTTTCATAAACAAGCGAGGGCACAACAGTTACGTCGGTTTGCTGCAAAATATTATTAATCTCGTCCCGGTTCTTCTTGCCTAAAATTTTAATTCGCTTATCATCTTGGGCAATTTTTTTTATTTTTTCCATTGCCGAACCGTCACCAACAACCTTCATCTCAAAATCACCTTCAATACCTTTCAAATTATTTAAAAGCCAGACAATCCCCTTATGCTCTTCAATCTGGCCGATATAGAGCAAGTGTAATTTTTCTCCCGGCTGGTGTTCAACTTCTTTTTCCAGGACAACCGGATTGGGCAAAACCTCTTTTTTTGAATTTTTAAAATAGTTTTTCTCTTTGTAAAAATCCAAAAGCCATCTTGACGGAGAAATCACTATTCGCGGCGAATTAAAAATCATCCGGCAGTAAGACTGCCAAAACCGAGCGATTATTCCGTTCTGCGCCTGCTTCTCCTTGCCAAACCGCATCAAACCGCTCGGCACGGCCAGCTGAACATCATGAATAACGTGAATCCACTTTTCACGAAAATCGCTCAAACGATAAGCCATGAGCATGCCCAGGCCTTTTATATTGTGAGTGATAATAAGATCGGGTTTTTCATTTTCTAAAACGCGGTCAAGAACACGGGCGCCCTGCAAATTTATTGCGTCAAAAAAATGCCAAATTAGACGAGCCAAAAATACGTGCTGGCTGATATTTTTATACCAAAAAATATTAATTGGAAAATATTGCAAAACCCTGATGCCGGAAACACTGCCCTCCCCCAGCCTGATGCGCGGACCGCTGGAAAGCACAACTACATCATGCCCGACCGCCCGCAATCCCTCTGCCTGCAGCTGGGCCACTCTTTCCGCCCCGCCCCGGGCATAGGGCGCATATAAATTACTAATAATTAAAACCTTCATAAAGCCTTGTAAATATTTTCAAGCTTTTCAACAATAACCCTCCATTGGAATTCCGCCTCAATGCGCTGGCGCGCGTTTTTACCAAGCTCACTAGCCCGCTCCGGGTTGTTTAATAAATATTTTATTTTTTCAGCCAGCTCATCAGCATTCTTCGGTTCGACAAGAATTCCCGTCTCATTGTCTTTGACAACAAACCTTACTCCGGGCAAATTGCTCGCGATTGTTAGTTTGGCGCAGGCGCCGGCCTCAAGCGCCACAAGGCCATATGCCTCTGATTTATCAATTGACGGAAAAACAAATACATCGCATAACCGGTAATAGCCGGGCAAATCCTCATTAGAAACCGGACCGGCAAAATGTACGCGCTTTTCAATACCGAGCCGCTTTGCGCTTTCCTCATATCCCTTTTTCAATTCACCTTCGCCAACTACAATCAGCTTAATATCTGAATTGCCAATCATGGCGACAGCCTTGAGCAAATAATCAAGGCCCTTGAAGTAATGAGCCTTATCAAGCCCGCCGACAAAAAGAAGAACAAAATCATCCGCAACAAGGTTATATTGGCGGACAAGCTCGTCCGGCTTAGGTCCGGGTGAAAAACGCTCAATATCAACGCCAAGATTTGAAACAATAAATTTTTCCGGATCCTGCTCAATATAGTCGGCCAGATCACCGTTACGGGCGTAATCCTGGGTGGAAATCAGAACCTTGTCCGCCGCATCAATAATTTTGTCAAGAAATAATTTTTTATAAACTTTAAAGATTACCCCCAGCCAGCCCTTGCCAACCGTATCCATATGATATGTCATCACCAATTTCTTTATTTCTTTATTGCCTTTTTTCTTCCAAAGCCAGACTGCTTCGGCGCCGCCAAAAAAAGGATAATGAAGATGGACCACGTCAAAACCCTTGAGCCGCCAGTATAATTGCGGTACCCAAGCGGCGTTGCCGTAGCGAATAATCGGCCCAAGATATTCTACCCTAAAACCCTCATTTTCAAACTGACCCCTGAGGCCCTTTGGACAAAAGACTGTGACCTCATTGCCTCGGGCGCTAAGTTCCTTAGCATGAAAATAGGCCACATTGCCCATGCCGCCCTTATACGGAGGAAAAGTTGAAGTCACTATTGCGATTTTCATAATATCGGCAACTTACCAAAAAATTATTTTTCTTACAATTTTGAAATAAATATTAAATATCGGGTTCACGATTTTCAACGCCCAGTTGTCTATCTCCTGATAACTGATCCGCCCGGTAAAATTTTTAAGTACTTCCCGGTCCTTAATTTTACGCAAACGGTTAACCCTAAAATGCTTTTTAAAAAGATAGGGCCAGTGCCACGGCGTCTTCATCCAAAATATTGCCTTTGACTTTTCCCACCACCAGCCGGACTTTAATGAAAAAATAAACTGGCCAAAATCCATAATAAGAAATGCCGGCATCAATAATATCTGCGTCAGGATTTTATAATTTGTAAAAAATAAAATATACCGGTTGCGCTCCATCCAGTAATATTTTTTAATGCTCCGGCTGAACTCATACTCGTGATAAACAATTGATTTTGGCGCAAGAACATTCTTATATCCCGCGAGTTTTATCTTCCACCCCAAATCTAAATCTTCATGATAGGCAAAGAGTTTCTCATCAAAAAGCCCGACCTCGTCAATTACGCTGATTTTTAATAAAACGCCGGCTCCGCTGGGATAAGCAATCTCGGGATAGCCGACAAAAATCTTCTCGGCGATCGGCACCCGGGCATCGCCGCAAAAACCAAAGCCAAGATAATGGATCATATTTCCCGAAGAGTTTATCAACTCCTTATCCGGCCAAAGCATCAAAAGCGACTGTACCGAACCGATTTTCTCGTCCGATTCTGCCGCCGCAACCGCTTCTTTTAAAAATCCCGGCTTTACACGGGTGTCATAATTTAACAAATAAATATAATCAAAGCCCTGCTCCTTGGCGTATTGATAGCCGACATTGTTGCCGCCGGCAAAACCCAGATTCTCGCTCTGGCGCATATATTTTATTTTCGGCAGGCCGGGCAAGGGACTCTGAGCCAATTCTTCTACATATTCCCGCGTCCCGTCTTCGGACAGATTGTCAATAAATACAAGCTCAACATTATCAAGCGGATAATCAATGCGCGACATTGCCTCAAACCAGGCATCTAAAAAACGCCGCGATTTCCATAAAACGACAATCACGGCGACTTTTTTGTTTGCTGTAAAATTATTGCTGTTCATTGTCCTGTTCCTTAGGCTCCTTAGCCTCCCTAATTGCAAGTTCCTGGGTCATTTTGGTAATATCGCGATCAATTGACTGCATCTTTAAAAATATTCTGAAAACAAGATAAAACAAAAGCAATATTGAAACATAAATTGCCACATCAACTCCCCGTCCGACGCCGAGCCAGCGGGCAACGATTTCCGTGGTTTGCGGTAGCCAGACAACAATGCCGACGGCAATCCAGAAAAGCAGCCAAAAAATAAACCAAGCCGGCGAGAGTTCGCGCGCGCGAAATTTCAAAAACGTCCGCCAAAGAACGAATATAGCAAAAGCAATTATTAAAATCTGAATCAACATATTATTTAAATAATTTTCCGGTTAAATACTCCCAAACGATGCGCACGGAATTAAGCGAGCTCTGCCCTTTTTCCAGGCTTTCCCGGGTATAACGCACCGTCACCGCTACCTCAACATACCTTAACTTATGACGGGCAATCTCATCAAGTATTTCCGAGGCGTGGGCCATGCGGTCCTGGGTAATTTCAATCGCTTCGGCCGCTTTGGCGGAAAGCGCCCGAAAACCATTGTGCGTGTCCGTAACTTTAAGCCCGGAAGTTATTCTAGTAAAAATTATGCCTGCTTTGAGAATTAACTTCCTTAAAAAAGGCACATTTGATTTTTTTTCCAAAAACCGCGAACCAAGCGCCGCCTCAGCCCGGCCTAAAATTATCGGCTTAACCAACTCGTCAATTTCCTTTGCCTCATGCTGGCCGTCCGCGTCATAGTGGATAATAATATCGGCGTTTAGATTCTGCAAAGCAAATTCCATACCCGTTGCCAGGGCCGCCCCTTGGCCGCGGTTTATCCGGTGGCGCAAAACATAAGCCCCGGCCCGGCGGGCAAGTTCGGCAGTTTCATCGCCTGAACCGTCATCAATAACAATTGCCTCACTTACGTGAGGCTTTATTTCGCGGATAACGCGGGCAATATTTTTTACTTCATTAAAAGCTGGTATTACCGCAACTATTTTCATAAATATTAATATTATGTCTGGCTGCCAAAACCAATCAGCCCTTTCTGTACCCTGGTATAATCAATTGTCTTTTGCAAGCCATCCTCCAGCCGCACCAACGGAATCCAGTCAAGCTTTGACTTTGCCTTGGTAATTTCAGGCAGCGGCTGTTCGGTCATAAAAGTAAGCGGCGGTTCATATTTAATTTCTGAATGCGAACCAGTCATTTCAATAATTTTTTTGGCAACTTCGGTTAAAAGCCTATCCTGGTCCGAACCGATGTTGACCGGCCCGATATCCTCCGGCGACTGCATCAAGCGCTTCATGCCGTCAATAATATCCGAGACATAGCAAAGCGATGTTTTAAAGGATTCATCGCCGTAAATTACCAATTCTTTACCGTCAATCGCGTTGGTAATAAAATCCGGAATCATCTGCCCGTCAAAAAGCCTCATCCGCGGCCCGTAAGTACGGAAAATTCTGGCGATCTTTGCGTCCAGGCCGTGTACTTGCTGGTAAGTCGCGACCATTGCCTCGGCAAAACGCTTTCCTTCGTCATAGCATGCGCGGGGAGAAGTAGTTAAAGAAGTCCCCCAATCCTCTTCATTAAAAACCAACTTGCTGTCCTGCCGGCCGCCGTAAATCACCGAACTAGAGGTAAACAATAATTTTGATTTATACTTCACCGCCATCTCAAGAATATTCTTCATGCCCACGGAATTAGCCAAAGCGGTTTGTATCTTATATTCATTAAATTGCTTGGGCGATGTCGGACAGGCAAGGTGATAAATTTCCTGAATTCCCTGAAATTTAATTTTAAACTTCTCAAGCTCGGGAAAGGCTTCCAAATCAAACGGCTCATTAATATCATGCCGCAGAAATTCAAAATCAGGATTTTGCAAAAGCTTATCAATGTTTGATTCCTGGCTGGTAATAAAATTATCAACGCAGATAACCTTTGCCTCATCAAGCAGGGACTCGCAAAGATGAGAGCCGATAAACCCGGCCCCGCCGGTCACAAGCACGTTTTTCTTCTCAAATATGGGTGAAGTTGGCATAAAATTGTATTTGGATATTTTTTATTTTATTAGTGTATTTTAGCGAAAAACACGCGTTTTTGCAAGTATAAACAGAGATTGGTTAATTGGTTGATTAGTTAATTATAAATAATGCACTTATGAGTCTTTTTCTGTTCTCCTGTTTTCCTGTTTTTTTGTGAATATAAATGCCTTTTGAAAGAAAAAATTTACAAAATATACCGCCGCATAAGCAACGATTTTTACTAAAACGTCCCATAACCCCAGCCAATTCACCCCGGCAAAAAGCAGGGCCTCGGTAATAAGAAACATTAAAAAGGCATTAAGCCAGAATATAGTGAACTGCCGGGCGATCCGCGGGTCTGTGTCGCGAAAAGTGTATTTCTTATTTACAACATAAAGAAATATTGCCCCCAGGGTCATGCTGATAAAATTGGCAATTAAAAAATTCAGCCCAAAGACCTTGGTCAGCAAGAGATACACTAGAAAATCCAGCCCGGTCGCTCCGGCCCCGCCAAGCGAGAACCGCCATAGCTGGACAACGGTTTCCGGCTTAACGAAGAAAAAGATGCGGGTTAGTAGTTTTTCGAATTTATTCATAATTTTAATAAATTTACCCCTCTTGAAAAAATCAGCAAAATAGGCTAAAGTTGGGACAAATACTATACCTACATTATGACTCCTCTGGTAACCAAAATCAAGAAAATTATCCTGCTGTTGGGTGATCTGGGCATACTTTATCTTTCACTTTACCTAACCCTGCTTATTCGCTACGGCACGGATATCTCCGGACAAACCTGGCAAAATCACCTCACCCCATTTACTATCATCTACCTCACCTGGGTTATCGTCTTTTTTATTATTGATCTCTATAACCTCAATATAGCCCATGACGCCTCCAAATTCACAAAAAAGTTTGTCCAGGCGCTGGCGATCAACACCCTGATTGCTGTTGCCTTTTTCTACCTTATCCCCTATTTCGGCATTGCGCCAAAGACAAACCTGGTAATAAACATCGTGATATTCGTTATCCTGGCCTACCTATGGAGAATGATATTTAACACCGTGATATCAAGATCAGTATTTGCCAACCGCATCCTTTTCCTTGGCCCGCAAGCCGCTTTTTTGGATCTCCTGCCCGACCTCGGGCACGGCCGCTACCACGGCTGGAAAGTCGTCGCCATCTGGGATCCCGAGCAAACAAAGGAGTATAAACGCGACGGCATCAGATTTTTTAAAAACACCACCCCGCTTTCCGAAGCGATTGACCAGGAAAAAATAAATACAATCGTTCTTGGACTTAGCCCCCAGGAAAACAAACAACTGGCCCGGGAATTATATAAAAGCATTTTTAAAAATGTTTCAGTTATAAACCTGCCGAAATTCTACGAAATTGTCACCCACCGTTTGCCGGCCGAGCTGCTTTCAGAATCATGGTTTTTGGAAAATATTAAAGAAGCCGACAAGCAATTCCATGACTGGGCAAAAAAAGCGTATGATTTTCTGCTCGCGCTCGTTTGCAGCATTCTCTTTATAATTACTTTTCCCATAATCGCCGCGATGATTTTGATTGACGACGGCTGGCCGATTTTTTACTCGCAAAAACGAGTCGGCAAAAAAGGAAAAATATTTAAAATATATAAATACCGCACCATGCGCCGCAATGCCGAAACGCAGGGCGCGCTTTGGGCAAAAAAAGATGACGACCGCATCACCCGCGTTGGCCGCTTTTTGCGCAAAACCCGGCTTGATGAACTGCCGCAAATTATTAATGTGCTAAAGGGCGACATGAGCTTTATCGGTCCTCGCCCGGAAAGACCGGAATTTGTTGAGGAGCTTACTGAAATGATGCCCTTTTACCCAACCCGCCATCTGACCAAACCCGGACTGACCGGCTGGGCTCAAATCAAATACGAATACGCGGCAAGCTTTGAAGAAAATCTAAAAAAACTGCAGTATGATCTTTATTACATCAAGAACCGAACATTGATTCTGGACTTTAAAATTATGCTCAAAACTCTGGGAATTATTATAGGCAGAAAGGGACAATAATTTACAAACAAAAAACCCTCTAGCAAACAGAGGGTTTTTTAATAAAATATTTTATCCGATATAACCGCCTTCTTTTAAAAATTCAACCACCCTTTTAACTGAGGCACCCACATCCTCCTCGTGCGTCGGGAGAAGTAAATCTGGGTTAGCCGGTTCTTCATACGGATCATCAATGCCGGTAAATAGCTTGATTTCTCCGGAACGCGCCTTCTTGTACAAGCCCTTAACATCGCGCTCCTCGCAGACATTAAGCGGCGCGCTAACATGCACTTCAGCAAAGTTATTCACCATTCCCTTTACCATTTCACGGTGTTTTTGATAAGGCGAAATAAAAGTCGCCAGAACAATCACCCCATGCCGGCTTAAAAGATCGGCAACAAAGGCAACACGTTCAATATTAATATCACGGTCTTCTTTAGTAAAGCCAAGGTCCCGGGTTAACACCTTCCTCACCAAATCACCGTCAAGCCTTTGGCAGGCAACGCCCAGATTTTTTAATATCTCGTCCACTTTATCAGCCACGGTTGTTTTGCCGGCGCCGGAAAGCCCGGTAAACCAAAGCACCAAACCTTTTTTAGTACTCATAATTATTCAACAAACGGATTAGGATGATTAATTAAATATTCAACAACTTCTTTCCTCATAAACTCATCCGGAATAATTTCATTATTTTGTATCATCTGGCGTATTTGCGTACCGCTTAACAGCATGCGGCTCTCGCCCGAATGGTTGCATTTATCAGCCGTTACCAGACCGCCGCATTCATTGCAGTGGAAAGCGTTGTCGAATTTAAGTATTTTAATGCCGATTTCACTTTCTGTAAAGTTATCAAATATTTTATGGGCGTCATACGGCCCGTAATAATCGCCAACTCCGGCATGATCCCGGCCGACAATAAAGTGAGTACAGCCGTAATTTTTACGTATCAACGCGTGGAAAATCGCTTCGCGCGGGCCGGCATAACGCATCTTTAGCGGCAGGATGCCAAGGTGCGTCCGTTTTCTGGGATAATATTTATCCAAAATTATTTTATAAGCATCAATTATTGCCTGATCCTGAAAATCGCCTTTCTTTTTTCTGCCGATTACCGGCTGAATAAACAAGGCATCAGTCTGCTCCATTGCCATTTTTTGTAAAAATTCATGCGAACGATGAGGAGCGTTGCGGGTCTGAAAAGCAACAACTGAATTCCAGCCCTTGGTATCAAACAATTTTCTTGTCTCTTCGGGCGATAAGTTATATTCCGGAAAAATATCCTCACCGTTATCCAAAAGATGCACATCACCGCCAAGCAAATATTCTTCCATGCGTGAAATTTCATTCACTCCCGGATGGTTGTTGTCCAGGGTGCCGAATACGCCCTTGCTAAAAAACTGCTTTCTGTTTTTATATATTTCCGGCTCACTCATCAGGGCAATCGGCTTATCTGCCTCATCAACAAGCACAATCGCATCGGAACTGTTCAGACGATTTTTTTCATCCAAAGTAATATCCAATACAATCGGAATGCTCCAAACCGTACCGTCGCTAAGGCGCATATTTTCCACCACTGACTCAAAATCATTTTGCCGCAAAAAGCCGGTTAATGGAGAATAAACTCCGCGAGCGATATTTTTTACATCCTTAATCAGCTCATCATCAAGAAAAACCTTAGGTAATTCATTAATGCGTGCTAAAACCTCTTCTTTTTCCTTATCCCTGAAAATACGACTAATTAATTGTCCGCCGTGCGGAATTATCATAAAAATTTTTTTATTAATTTGATTAATTCCAAGTGCAAAGCCGCATTGCTCGCCAAGATCCCCCTGCTCTGTCGAGTATCTTCTTTGTTATATTGCAAAGACTCGCCATCAAGGTCGGTGACCATGCCGCCCGCCTCTTTTAAAATTATTTCTGATGCGCAAGTGTCCCATTCGCGCATTTTGTCTGTAAATGAAACATAAAAATCACTTTCGCCCGCGGCAATGCTTGACATTTTTAGCCCACCGCTTCCCATCTTATTGTAATCACTAATGCCGATAGCTGACAAGAGCATTTGTTCTTTTTTGCCAAGATGAAACCGGCTGAAAACCGGCCGCGCCTGAACAAGGCCACTGTTCTCAGAAACCCTAAGCTCTTTTTTATTACTTCCATCTAAATCTTCAACAAAGGCGCCCCTGTCTTTAACGGCATAATATATTTTATCTTTAGCCGGCGCGCAAACAACTCCGAGCTTAACTTCACCGTTCTCAACCAAACCGATCATGATTGAAAAATCATCAGTCTTTTTTATAAAATCCATTGTCCCGTCTAACGGATCAACTATCCATAAACTGTTTGCCCCAATCCTTGATAAATCATCCTCCTGCTCCTCTGACAAAATTGGCACGCCTAAATCCCCCAAATGATCAATCAAGATGTCCTGAGAGGCCTGGTCTGCCCGAGTGATCGGGGTATTGTCAAGCTTTGATGCTTCCTCGAATTTATTGGACTTGTATATCTCAAATATCTTTCGGCCAGCCTCAAGACTGGCGTTTTTTGCGATATTTAGCTCCTTTTGAAACATAATATAGTTGCCCCATATTATCACAGCAATCAATTTTTTGCAATATAAATTTCAGTAAAAATTGCTTGAAATAGGGGCAAAAAGGTGGTATGATTACGACTACTATGAACAAAAAAGGACAAAACTTTAAAGTAGATTTTATTGGAATCGGGGCGCCGAAATGTGCCACTCTTTGGATTTTTAACTGCTTAAAACAACACCCTCAAATTTGTGGCTGCAGCCACAAGGAATCAAATTTTTTTGGAAAAAACTATTTTCGCGGTATAAATTGGTATCGGAGACTTTACAAGAAATGTCCCCCTGGCAAAATAAAAGGTGAATTTTCGCCAGGCTACCTCTATGATGATAAGGCGCCCGAAAGAATTATTAAAAATTTTCCTGATATTAAATTAATAGTTTGCTTACGAAATCCAATTGATCGTTTGATATCTGCCCATTATCATTCGCTATCGCGCGGAAAAATAAGTAGATACCAATACGGCACAAATAGTTTTTCGGAATTAGATATTGACCGAGGCCTATATTATAAACATTTAGAAAAATTTATTAAATTATTTTCTTCAAATCAAATACTAATATTAATTTATGAAGATATTAAAAGCAATCCGGCTAGCTTCATCAAAAAAATTTATACTTTCCTGGACATAGATGAAGGCTTCTCGCCAAATATAATAGATAAAAAGCTTAATGTTACTATGGAGAACCTAGTTAGAATACCCCAAATAAATCAAGCTTTTTTTAAAATAAGAAATTGGATATTGACGAACAAGTATGGTGGCGTACTGATAAAATTTATTAAAGTCACCGGAATTAATAAAATTGCGATATTTATATTTAAATTAAATAGACGAAAGAATAACTTGAGACCTGTTGCAAAACCAGAGCTTGCATCAGAAATTAAAAAACAACTTATAGAATATTACGCCAGTGACGTGGGTAAACTTAAAAGATTAATTAATCGAAAACTAACAAGCTGGAAAGAATTTAACTAGATGAAAAAAATAAAATATATAATTTATAAACTGCTTAGACGATCCGAGCATTTTACTAAAACCGACATGGTTTATCTGGCAAGCAGCGGCTTCTGGATTACCCTGGTAAATACGGTGATTGGCATTAATGTATTTATTACTGCGCTAGCATTCGCCAACTTATTACCAAGGGAAATTTTTGGTGAATATAAATATGCGCTTTCAATTTTTTCAATATTAAAAATGTTTTCGCTAGAAGCGATGAACACGGCCGTAACCAGATCGGTGGCTAAAGGGTTCGATGGCGCAATATTTAAAGGTGTAAAATCAAAAATAATATGGGGCCTAATTGGCATGCTCTTTAGTTTTGCTTTAGCAGCTTATTACTACTATGCAAATAATAATACGTTTGCATCAATCTTCATTGTCGTTGGTGGCTCAATCCCGCTTTTTGATACATTTGCCTTATACGCTTCTTATTTTAATGGAAAAAAACTTTTTGCTACATTAACAAAATATAATTTAATAGTAGAGATACTCACAACAATAATCCTAGTTACCGCACTTTTTTTGACAAATAATATTATTATTATATTACTCGCCTACTTCTTACCCTATATAATTATCAGATTTTTTGCACTTATACTAGCTTGGCGAAATTATAACTTTAATAAAAGTTTTTCCAGTGAAACAATTAGTTATGGCAAACACCTTAGCCTAATGACTGTCGCCTCAACGCTAGCCAACAACCTCGATAGGGTCTTACTGTGGTTCTCGCTAAATCCGGTTTCGGTTGCTATCTTCAGCCTCGCTGTAGCAATCCCAGACCATATTAGCTCTACCGTAAAAGGAATAAGAAATATTGCCCTACCAAAAATTAGCGAAAAAGAAGAAACGGCAGTTAAAAACGAACTAGCGAAAAAAATATTCAAAGCAACTATCGTACTAATACCGATCGCCATAATTTATATATTTACCGCGCCGCTATTATTTAAAATATTATTTCCGCAATATCCAGAATCAATATTTTACTCACAGCTTTACTCTATTATCATAATAATGTCACCCCAAATATTATTTATAACATACCTCGAAGCACATGCTAAAAAAAAGGAACAATACTATATAACCACAGCAACACCAATATTTAGAATAATATCTTTTGCTATTCTTATCCCGCTTTATGGGATAATGGGTGGGATCATCTCAATTATTATCACGAGAATATTTAGCTATTGCTTATCTTATTACTTATTCAAAAAACTTTAATTATTCATAAGAATATGACTTTTGAACATCTAAAATTAAGCAGAGCCATCTTATGGATGATCGTCAAAGAGATGCCGCGTCGGTGGTCACTCTCAAGGATACTCAAGTATTATGCGATGTCATCTCTTACACTAAAGGGTAATATTATTGATCTTGGTTCGGGCTCAGAAGAACCAAGTTATGAAAAATACTTAAATTATAAATATCCACATAAAAAAATTTATGCAGATCTTTTTAAAAGTGGGCCCAATATCGTTAAAATAGACCTAGAAAAAAAATTTGATTATTTAATATCAAATCAATTTGATTTTATTTTATGCCACAGCGTCTTAGAGCACATATATGAATATAAAAATGCATTGAGGGAATGCTATAGGATCTTAAAACCCGGAGGCGCCATGATAGGAAGTGTGCCCTTTTTATTTCCGTTTCATCCTTGCCCCAATGACTATTACAGATTTACCCACCAGGCATTAACGAAAATATTTACAGAAACTGGATTTAAGAATCACAAGATCCTATCTCTTGGATTTGGGCCAATAAGCACTGGCACTAATCAATGGCTTCATATTATGCCAAGATTTATTAGACCCCTCATTATTATTCCTTGTATAATATTTGATTCATTTATTTTGAAAAGAATAAAACCACAAATTTCTGAAAGGTATCCACTAGGCTTTCTTTTTATTAACTACAAATAATTTTGTAAATAAAATACCTTCCCATTGATACAGGAAGGTATTTTATTTACAAAATACAAAATCACGATTTGCCAAAATCCATATCACCTTTACACTCCGACACTAAGGCATTGATAACTTTTAACTCATTGTTATTAAAATAATCTATATAACCATTAACTTTGCCCCTTCTGACCTTATAAGAGTCTGGATCATTTTTATCCGTAGGAATTATCCTAGCATCATTGAATGATCCAGCTGCTTCAATTTTTTTCATATTATCAAAGCTGGAAAGTTCAATTACTTTTTTAAGAAGTTGCTCATCGACATTATTGATACCGATAAACCTTAGTAACTTTGCAACCTCACTAGAGGTGTCATCGCACATCCGCTCATATTTTAATAACAAAAAATCTGAGAAACTAAATCTCATTTTATAGATAGTATTTATAAAATTACATATCGCTTTAATTCCATGGGGGCCGTCTTTCACAAATGGATACATATCTCCGACCTCCTGCCGCTCTCTTTTTGTTTTATGAAAAAAATATGACACTGAAACATCCCTCGGATCACGTGTCAATAATACAACTTTTTTATTCTTCAATTTTTTAATTTTTTTTAAATTTAGTTTACCAGAGTCGCTATCGAGATGGGTAAATGCCACCCTTATCAACTTCCCATCATCACGCCTTGGAAAAGCAATATTCAAACTTACAGATCTTTTAAAATATTCAGCTATATAGAGAGACAATATATATCTTAACCAAGTTCTCCCGGATTTTGGGAATGAAATTATAAAATAATCATTAATATACCAAAAAAATAATTTTCTGAATCTTACATGAACACTTTTATAAAATTTTTCAAAAAAATAATCCTCAATAATCTTCATAGAATTAGACATTACATTTTCTGGCTTTAACAATAAAAGATAGAGCAAATAAGCTGGGGAAAATCCTTGCCAAATAATTTAATAATACTCCAATAATCGGCTTATGCGACCAAAAGGTGTTATACTCTATCTCAACAATTTCTAATCCGGTTTTTTCCATCATATTAATTAGAATTTTCCCGTTGAACCAATAAACATGCCCCTTGCGCGGTCTGTTGTTTTCGGGCACTAAGCCCAACATCACCTGCAGCCTTGCGGGCAATGAATTAAAATTTGGTACCGCGGCTATTACATAATTTTTTGACACTCTTGCTGCTTCAGCTAATAAAGCGGCTGGGTAATATAAATGCTCTAAAACATCTAACAAAACAACATTTTCATATGTATTTTGCCCAATCGGCAAATTGGGCGTTGAAAAATCAAATTTATCTACATCGAAACCCCTTGCCCGGCACCTCGCTACTGCTTCATCGGAGATATCGAATCCCTTACCCCCTAGGCCCCTTTTTCTCAATAAACTCAATAGCAGACCATCGCCGCACCCTAGGTCTAATACACTTCCTCCATCGATCATGCGTAGTACCGCGTCGTGTCTAAAAACAACAGCCTGATCGCTTTTTTTCCACCTATTATTCTCAAAAGTTGTTATCGTCGACATATATTATTAATCATAATAGCCAAATTTTTTATTAAGCTTTTTCAAGCATTCATCCATGAACATGATCACTCTATCATCCAAATAATCCCGGTACCCACCAACTATTCCCCGCCTGACCTTATATGACTCCACATCGCCTTTACAGCCAGGACTCAAACGATCGTCGTCTAATTGTCCCTCTAACTCCATTTTTCTCATATTATTAAATTTACAAAAATTGACTGCTTCATCAATTTTATCTAATACTGGATCAGCTTCGCCAAGACAAGCTAAAATTCTATATACCTCTTGACTAGTATTTTTTTTTAAATCCTCATAACGCACAAGATGGACCCGGCCACCAACAAAGGGTGCGAAAGAATTAATAAAATTAATCAAACCGGCAAATTCCTTTTTGGCAAAACTATTCATATCGCCATACTCGATCGACCCCCGCCTCTTCGTCACATGAAAAAAATATGAAACAATAATATCTCTAGGATCTCTAACTAAAAAAATTAATTTATTTTTTTTATATCTATCAATATCAAGTATATTTTTACCCTTTATTTTTTTCGTATAAATTACGTGTGTAAATAGAATTTTTGGCACCTTCTTTGAGCGTGAGGCCATTTCAAATATTTCTAAACTTAAGGGTATGCCATACACAAGTGAATAATACTTAGCGATAATTAATCGTAGCCAAGTTCTACCCGATTTTGGAAATGAAAATATTATTACATCAGCATCTCGCTCAATTTTTTTTCTGATCATGCGCACATAAATATTATACACACCGGCAAAATGAATATGTATTTTTCTGATCAAAGGCTTTTTCACTAAATGCATTAATCTCATATAGCAATTAACACCTTAATTTATTGAAAATCATTCCAGCAAGAAAAGTTATTATCACAAACCTTTTTAAGTTCATCAACATCTTTCTTATAAAACCCTTTTAAAAAATTACGCTCCTCCTCACTGATCTCGGACCGCGAGTTTACTGTCAGAAAACGATCATAAACATAATTAAAAAATTTATTATATTTAAGCTTATTTTTTAAAAAATGGCTACCCGACAAATAAATCCTCATTTTAAACAGACACTTGTATTTTAACATTTTGTTTTTACTGACAGTTCCGGCCCTAAGGTCCCTAATGGGCAAACCCCAAAAATTTTGTATCTCTCTCAATGCCGGCTGAGTATCTTTAATAAAATCCTCAAATAGAATAATCTTAAATTGATCATTGTGAAAATTATTAAACCAAAAATTTTTCAATATTTTACTATAAAAACCCCTATCGAGATAGCTTGGATTCGAAAGCACAAAATCAATAATATTGTCTGGAATAACACGATATTCATCAGGGCGCCGTTCAAAATAACCGTATTTTAGGTGCATTTGAAAAAATGAAAAAATATAATCAATCGGGTTTCTAAGTATTAGCAAAAACTTCGGAGATTCGCTCAAATATTTATCGGCATATTTTTTAATTCGTGTTGCAACCACCTCACCCTTTACAAAATAATTGGGCGAAATATCAATTATATTCTTACTCCCTGAAAACTTACTCGCGTAATAGTTGATTCCCTTATCATAATCACGAGAAAAATAACATACTTCTTTTTCGCCACTTAACGTAACTTCCGGATGACCTGATAGCAAATTATATAGATATGTACTCCCTGCTTTCTGCGTACCTATATGGAAAAGCTTTGGTAAATGCATATTTACAGAAGATTTATTCTATCTACGTTTAAGCACGAGAAAATATTCCCTGCGGCCCAATGGTAGATAATAAGAAATCAATATAGACAAAAAATAAATAATTTTATTATTAAAGTATTGTCCAAAATAAAAAACGTTGATAAAATCAAAACCTTCAACGAATTCAAAGCCCTCTCTTAAATCTTTTTTTATTAATTTCTTTATTGCTTGAGGCGGGTAAGGCTTTACATGCCCAAAGGTACTCCAAAAATGTCTAGTAGGCATCTCGGAGCATAATACAAAAATACCATCTCTTTTCAATACTCTTGCAATTTCTTTAATCATCCTGTAAGCAGTACTGATCTCCATATGTTCAATAACATTACGACAATGAACTGCTTCAAACTCTCCATCATCAAAAGACAAATTATCAGCACCGCACAGCTTAACACCGTAACCTTGGCCAGATAATGATTCAATTACTGATTCATTAATGTCAATTCCAATAATATTTTTTGGATCATTTGCGATAAACTCCCCTTGACCACAACCAACATCTAGGGTTCTTTTGCCCTTAAAATAAAACTCAAACAAAAAATTTTTTTTCTTAAGCCTGTTAGTTAAAATAAAGAAAAAACTGGGTTTATTTTTCTTCATACTGGTCAAATAATTTTATAAAATACCTAATTACCGAATCAGTAGAATAATTTTCAATCCCTAACCTGATATCTATATTATCAACGCTTAAAACTTCTTTTATTTTATCAATAAATTTTACAGCTGTACTCCCAATTTTAACAAAATACTGCTCCAGGCTTCTTGGCGTCATCTCCCTCACTCCCCCAACATCACTCGCCACATACGGAACATTCATTGCCATAGACTCAAGCAAAACTCGCGGAAATCCTTCTTCCCGTGACGGCATTAAAAACACGTCGGCCATGGCAAAATATTCCGGAATTAATTTATTGGGTACTGCGCCCTCAAAACGCACAACATTTTCAATACCTTTTTCTTTTGTCTCCTGCTTCAGCTTACTCTCATACGGCCCGCTGCCGCAGATCAGAAACAATACGTCGCCGCGATCCTTAAAACCCGCAGCAATCTGCGGAATTAAGTCAGCGCCTTTGCGTTCTGACAAGTGATGGACAAAGAGCACAACCTTTTTATCATCAGGAACTCCATATTGTGTTTTAAGATTTTCCTTATTAAATTTTGCCGGATCAAATCTATCAAGATCAATCCAGTTTGGCATTACCTTTATCCTCCGCAGGGAGATGCCATAATGCTTATGGTATTCGCTTTTCATCGTCTCATTACCGGTCACCAAATAATTACTTGCCTTTAAAATAAGTCTCAAGGGCCACTCATGAACCAATTTTTCTTTCAAAATATTCCATTTTAACTTAAACGGCTTTTCAAAAAGCCACATCATACCGCAGCTCCAATAAAATGTACGCGCGCCGCTTAATCGGCTGATTAAACTTGCGTTTATTGCACCGATATAAGAATAATGGATATAAAAATTGTTATATCCCTGGACTCTCGCTAAGAGCAATAACCAAAAACTTTCAAAACAACGCAAAATACCATTAAATCTTTGCACATATACTTTTTTAAAGGGACCCCCAACCTCTCTTACATTGCATTTTTCTATAATCAGCAAAATATCAATTTGTTCGGCTGCCTTTTTTACAAAATCATAAAGATAAAATATATGACTGCCCAAATCTTCAGAATATTCAGGCATCACATAGCATACTTTTATTTTCTTGTTGCTCTTTCCCATGATTGTAAATATAATTTTCTGGTTTCTTCCCTCCGGGGCAGCTGCTCGAGAATATTCTTTGCCTCCAGGGCCAATTGATCGCGCTTGGCCGGATTATCATGCATAACCTTTAAAGTATTTAATAAATGTTCTTCATCATCAACCGCGACAACCAGGCCTGTCTCCCCTTCCTTAACTAACTCTCCGGCGCAGCCAACATCCGTCATAATAACCGGACATCCGCAAGCCATTGCCTCAACAACTGTTCTTCCCCAGCCTTCATAATATGAAGTCAAGACAAAACAATCAGCGCCCTTGTAATATGAAACAACATCATCAGTCTGATCTTCAAAAATAACATTCTTTTCAATATTCAAATCCTTAACCAGCTTGATTAAATTATTTTTCTCCTGCCCATTGCCGACAATAATTAGCCCGGCATTTTTATTTTCTTTAATAAATTCTGCCCATGCCCGAATCAGCTGATCAAGGTGCTTGACCCATTCAATCCGCCCGAGTGACAAAACAATAAAATCAAATTGCAAATATTTTTCTTTTAATGAAAAGCGCGGTTCTTTTTGTTGCAATTCTTGCCAGGGAACAAAAACCGGAATCACGATAATTTTCTCGGCAGAAATACCGCGTTTTAATAAATCATTCTTAATTCTCGGACTGACCACCCGGACTGAATCAGCCGCCCGGACATTGGCGAGGCCCATTCGATAGATAAACTTATTTAAAAATGACTCTTTGCGCCAATAAGGGTTGCTGAAAAAATCACCGTGCAATTGAATCTCCAAACCGGCGTTGCATTTTTCTGATATGCTTCGCCCAACCATTCCGAGCCAAAAAGGGTCCTGCGCTGTTACCACGTTAATCCCTTTGTCCTGGCATATCCTTTTTCCCAAAGCATAACCCCACAGCAATGAACGGATTCGTCCGTTATGCGGCGAAGCATAAACCGTTAGATTATCCTGGCTGATCTTTTTTTCCTGGCTGTTTTTAAAAACAACAATATGCAGTTCCTCAACCGATTCAGCCAGATCCTTCATTCGCTGAAAACTACTGCTTGCCGGATCGCTGATTGATTTGTCAATGCTTAACGTCAAAACCTTCATAGTAAACCCTTTAATTCTTTTTCTGTTTTTTTAAGCATGCTCACCAGTGAAAAATCATCCAGTTTTTTATTCGCCTGCTGGCTAAACTCATCAGCCAGTTCTTGATTGCCTAATATTTTTAAAACCGCTTCTTTGATTTCGTCTTGGCTGTTATAGCAAAAAAGCAAACCGTTTTTTTTGTCTTCAACCACTTCTGGATTACCGCCAACCCGGCTGATTGCCACCGGCGTTTTACACCACATCGCTTCAAGCACCATGTGCGAAAGGCCCTCGTATGAACTGTTAAGAACAAAAATGTCTGACTTTTTTAAATAACCGAGCAATTTTTCCCGCGGCTGGCGGCCGAGAAATATAATTCGCTCCTCGAGCTTCTTTTCTTTTACCAATTTTTTTAGCCTTTCTTCATCCGGACCATCGCCGGCAATCAGCATTTTTATATTTGGCTGTTTTTTGGTTAAATCGGGCATCAAATTAATCAGTGCATCAATCCCCTTCCAGGGAACAAGCCGTCCGGCAGTAATAATTATTTTGCCTTCAGGCACAAAAACGTTTTCATCCACCCGGCTTGGCTCATCAAAGGCATTATAAATAACGCGTATCTTATCTTCCGGCTGCCCCCAGCAACCAACAATCTTTTTCAAATAATGACTCGGCGTAATAATAATATTTGCTCTCTTCGCCACCCAATGTTCGATTTTCCGCCAAAGCTCAATTTTAAAGCCATATTTTTGATGCTGAAAAGAATCAAGATCGTCATGAAGCCCAAACTGGTTTTGCGCCTGCTCCCAGGCAAAATCACCAACAACCTTCAGGGCCAAAGGCTTACGCCAGAATAAATTAGCTACTGCCGTGGGCAAACCGGCGCTGACCGGATCCTGGGTATAAATAATATCCGCCCACCGCGCCTTAATCAAAACCTTTATAAAATATTTAAAATAGCGCCAAAGGACATTGTGCCCGCGCACAACGCGATAGACGCTAAATTTACCAATCTTGCTATCAACAATTTCGTCACTATAGGTAATAACCTTTATTTTATGGCCAAGGTCAACAAATTCCTCACCGATTTTTTCCACATATGTCGCCGGCCCGCCAATGTCCGGCGGAAAAATACCGGTTGTAATTAATATTTTCATTATTTGCTTGTTAAATCGTGAAACACCCGGCTCATATCACGGGCAATAATATCCCAGTCATACTTTTCCGCGACCATGGCCTTTGCATTGCCGACAATTCTTTCACGCAGGTCTTTGTCCTCGATAAATCTTTTGATTTTTTCGGCAATGCTTTCTGGGTCCCGCACTTGGCAAAAAAGTCCGGTCGGTCCCTTGTCCGGATTTTTATCCGGATCAAAAAGAAAATCAACAATTCCTCCGACCGGCGTTGCAATCACCGGAATCTCAGCCGCCATTGCTTCAATAAATGAATTGCCAAAGCCCTCGGAAAGCGACGGCCGGATAAAAATATCAGATGCGCGCAAATATTTTGGCATTTCCTTATGGTCAACCTGGCCGACAAGCTTGACCCGGCCTTCAAGATTTAATTCCTTAATCAGGCTCTCCAACATTTCCTGGTCCGGACCAGTGCCCAGAACAATAAACTTTACCTGTTCAGGCAAATGTTTCAAAGCTTTAATAACGTCATCGGTTGCATTTTTTAACACCAGACGCGAAGCAGTAATCACATAAATATCATCATCAGACTTGCCCAATTTTTTCTTAATTTCCTCTATTTCATGCTCCGGGTATTGATGGGAAAAATGAGCGTAATTCACCGCATTAGGCACCAATACCGGCTCACCCTTAAAGCCCATTTCCTTGGCAAAACCGCCCAGATAAGTTGAAATAACCTGAATAATATCGGCTCTTGTGAAAATCTTTTTAAACAACGGATAAACAAAACGGACTCTTTTTTTAATGTATTCAATCGGGTCGCCTTCCTGCAGAGTTAAAAGATAAGGCACGTCTTTATTGCTACCCTTAAAGAATGAAGCGCCAAAACCGGCATAGGCCGCCATCATTGCCCAGATGCCGTCATATTTATTTTTTTTGTGCAGCTTTTTCGCCTTTAGCCACGCGGTAAAAGGAAACAAATATTTATTAAGCATCAAGGGAAACTTTACCAAATCATTCATGCTCGGATTCTTGGTGGTAAAACCGATGCGATGGACCGTGACATTGCCGATTTTTTCCACCTTTGGCAAGTCGCTATCAAAGCGCAAAGTTACCATGTCAAATTCAATGTCTTTGATACGGTCGGTGATTTCCTTAATCGCCACTTCCGCCCCGCCGACAAACGGCGGATAAGCCGTGGAAAAAATCAATATTTTCTTCATAAGCGAGAAGTTAAAATTTCAAGTTCCTGAAATTGTTCTTTAGTTTTTTTAGCGGCAAAATCCCACCCCTTGGCCATGTCAATTGCCTGAATCTTTTTGTCATCCTCAAGCCAGGCCAGCTGCTCATCCGGCAGTTCGGCAACTATTTGCATGCGGTGGGCCCGGCGGAAAATAATTTTATAAATAGGCTTAAACATTTTTCTGAATGATGATTCTGAATCCTTTATTTTTCCTTCAAAAAGGCTGACCAGCAGTGCCACCCGCGTCAGGTAAGAAAACAACACTCCGGCAAGTGCGCCGTAGCTCGCCATAATCCCCCAGACCGCCTGATAATTATTTTTCTTATGCAGTGACAAAGCTTTAAACGGAGCGACAAAGGGCAAAATAAATTTATCAAAGTCATTTCCCGCGCCCAATCGGTAAATATTGAATTTACCGATTTTTTCTTCAGCAGAAATTCCCTTTTTAAACCGGGTCGTCACTACGTCAAATTCATATGCCGGCATGCGATTGGCAATTTCTTTAACCGCGCACTCCACCGGTCCCTCAAACGGCAAAAATACCGGAACAAATACCAATATTTTTGTTTTATTATTTAATCGCCCGCGAAAATCATCAATGCTCTTTCTAAGCCCTTCCTGGAAATCAGTCTTCGGCGCCCAATCAAATAAATTTTTTGCCCGCGTAATGTCCGGACATCTTTGCTGGGGATCGCCCAAGCGCTCGGGTATTGTTTCGTAATTTATATAGGTAATTTTGCTCTGGCTATTACTCGCCTCTTTGATTGACTGGGCCAAATCAGCAATACTGCGCTCATCCGGATTGCCGAGATTAAACGGGCCAACACCAACCTTTTCCTGCGGCGCTTCCATTATTTTTTCAAAAGCATTTATTAAATCATCAATATACATAAAACTGCGCGTCTGCGATCCGTCGCCATGCACGGTAATATCCTCTCCCAAAAGCGCCTGCAAAATAAAATTTGAAATCACCCGGCCGTCATTAAACATCATCTTCGGGCCGTAAATATTAAAAAGCCGGCAAATCCTTACATCAACTCCGTACTGCTCATGATAGTCCTTGCAAAGCGATTCAGCCGCCCGCTTGCCTTCGTCATAGCAGGAACGCTTGCCCAAAGAATCAACATTGCCAAAGTATTCTTCTTTTTGCGGATGCTCAAGCGGATCACCATAAATTTCAGAAGTCGAGGTATGCAAAACCTTGGCATTATAACGCCGCGCCAAATCAAGCATGTTTATTATTCCAAATACGCTCGTCTTTAAAGTCAGCACCGGATCAAACTGATACTGCACCGGGCTGGCCGGACAAGCCAGGTTATATATCTCGTCAATGTGGCCAAAATCCTTTTTTAAGGGATTAATAATATTGTGCTTAATCAGCAAAAAATTATCATTATCCAGCAAATGCTCAATATTCTCTTTTTTTCCGGAAAAAAAAGAATCAACGCAAATTACGCGATGACCCCTGCTAATTAACCGCTCACAAAGATGAGAACCAATAAATCCGGCTCCGCCAGTGACAAGCACGGTCTTTTTTTGATTTTCACCGATTTCCATATTTTGACTAAAATAAGCTCTTTTTTGAGCTTGAAATTTTCCTAGTTTTAAACTATTATATATACAATAACCATTCTCGTCAAGTCGGAAATTATGCTAAATTATAAAGTAATTTAGTAATTAAGTAATTGAACAAATGGAAAAAATCTATTCATTTGAAAAACTAAAAATCTGGCAGATCGCCCATCAGCACATGCTTCAATGCTATAAATTCGCTAATGAACATTTACCGCCCGATGAAAAATACAATCGCATAATACAGCTAAAAAGATGCGCCAGTTCGGTTCCCGCGAACATAGCTGAAGGCTTTGGCAGATACCACTACCTTGAAAATATCCAATTCTGCCGCATTGCTCGCGGATCATTGGATGAATTAAAAAATCATCTAATCGCGGCACGCGACCTGCTTCAAGCGCCCAAAGACGATTGTGATAAATTGATTAAAAATTGCGATAATATTAAACTGGCGCTCAACTGCTATATCCGCGAACTCAATCGCCTATACAAACAAAAATAATTACTCAATTACTAAATTACTCAACGACTTAATTACTAATACCTCATCCCCATGCCCCTAACCTCTCTTCACCCAAAGCCCCGCTTACTCTATTTGATCACCCAACCCGAATGGGGCGGTGCCCAGCGCTATGTTTTTGATTTGGCAACTTCATTAAAAGATAACTATGAAATTACCGTTGCCACCGGCCGGATTGAAAAATCACGCGAACTTTTGGATCGGCTGGAAAAAGCGGGTATTAAAACGCACGTGTTTCAAAACCTTGTCCGGGAAATACGCCCTTTAACCGATTTTCAGGGCTTCTTAGAAATTACTCTTTATTTGAAAACCAATAAATTTGATATTGTCCACCTTAACAGCACAAAAGCCGGAGTAATCGGCTCGTTTAGCGCAAATCTGCACAGCGTGCCAAAGATCATTTATACCGTCCACGGCTGGGTATTTAACGAGCCCCTCCCCCTTTGGAAGAAAAAAGTATATAAATCTGCCGAACGCCTCTCGGCAAAATCAACCACCAGCATTATTACCCTGTCGCAGCTGGACACGGAAATCGGCATTTTGGAAAAAATTGCCAAACCGGAAAAATTTAAACAGATTTATCATGGAATCCGCTTATCTGAAATTTTTGATAAAAATGAGGCGCGGGAAAAAATCAATGAAAAATATAATTTATATTTATCACCCGAGGAACCGGTTGTTGGCTGCGTGGCAAATTTTTATAAAACAAAGGGGCTGGAATATCTAATATCCGCCGAAAAAAAAATAAATCAAAATATTCCGGAGGCGAAATTAATTATTTTCGGCGATGGCGCCCTACGACCAAAATTTGAAAAAATTATTAATAAACACAACCTTGAAAATAAGATATTTTTGCCCGGCCCGCTTACCGAAGCAGAAAAATATTTAAAAGCCTTTGATATATTTGCCCTGCCGTCAGTAAAAGAAGGGCTGCCCTATGTTATTCTAGAAGCAATGCATGCCCAAGTACCGATTGTTGCCACGCGCGTTGGTGGGATTCCGGAAATGATTGAAGATAATTTCAGCGGTTGTCTTGTCACCCCGGCAAACCCTGAAGAACTTGCCGACGCAATTATTGACATTCTAGAAAATTCGCAAAAAGCTGCCCAGCTTTCCGCTAAAGCCAGACAGACCGTCAATGAAAAGTTTAATTTTCAAAAAATGATCGTCAAAACACGGGAACTCTACCGACAATAATTAAACTAAAAAAACAGGTTTTAATTAACGAACCTGTTTTTTATTAAAAAGTGCCAAACCGCAAAACTAATAAATTATTTTGCCAAGTATGGCGTTTTAATTTCGTTTTTTCTTTATTTCTTTTTTTCTGTATTTTTTTAAGAAAAAAATCAGGCCATTGACCTGATTTTTGTTAATTTTTTCATTATTCCATAGTCGCGGTCGCGCTTTGCGCTTTCTGCTCTTCTAAGTCAATAAGCAAAAGAAAATTTTGCGTATCCTCTTTAAGGGTCGGATCAAGCTCATAAGCAATGTTTGCGTGCAAGCGGGCCAAATCATAATGCCCCATCTCAAGATACACCGCGGCAAGTCCGGCGTAAAGCCGTGGATTTTTCGGCGCGATATTATCAATGGTAAAATTATAAATTTCAACCAGCTTATCAAAGTCACGATAAGTCGCGTAAAGCTCGATTAAAGCTGCCGCCTCCTGAATATTTTTTGGATAATTGCCAAGCTCCCTTGCCTTTTCAAAAGCATCAAGGGATTCCTGCGCCTGGCCGGCCTGATAATAGGCAATGCCTAAATTCCACCAGGATTCAGCAACCTCCGGATCAAGATCAATCGTTCCCTTGTAATAATCAACTGCTTCATCATATTTTTCCTGAAGTAAGAGTACCTTGCCCTTAACAAAACGCAGCTGCTGACGGTTTGGCGAATATTTAAGCGCATCCTCAATATGAACGAGTGCCTGGTCATAATACGCTGGGTCAGACTTGCCGAGCTCCATCTGGATAAGGCTGAGCAGATAATCAATATAAATATTTGCTTCATGCCTTTTTTCCACACCATTTAAGACGTCATACGAGCGCTGGAGCAATTCCTTCAGCCTATCATTTGGTTCCGGGCCCATACGGCTGAATTGGGCAATCTCCCGGGCGTAATAAAGCGGCACCATATCGGGATATTGGTGTTTCATGGTAACACCTTTTTCAAAAGCATCTGCCGAAGCCTCAATATCCTGCTGCGCGTAAATAACTCCGGTGCGCACCCAGGTTGAAGCAAACGCCGGCCGCAAAGTAAACAGATAGAGCAAGCTCATTGAAATAATGCCGGCAATGCCAAGCAGGCTGATTGCCGCGCCGCTGCCCTTGATCCAGACCTTGCCCTTTTCCGCCCCTTCGGTTGCGCTAGACTGCCACCATGCCAAACAAAAATAAAACATTATGAGTACTGACGGCTGATCAAAAATAAAAAGATTTTGCACAAAATAGCCGATCAATATCGCAATTGAAGTGCAAAACACAACCAGATCAATCTTTTTTCTTTGGTACATCCTGCTAAGCTCTATTATAATCAGAGCAAACAGTGCAACATATGACAGAGCGCCGACAATGCCCGTGTTGTTCAGCTGATCAAACATCTGGTTATGGGCATGATCAAACCACGTTTCATAAAAACTAAACTGCAGTGACTTGGGATTATAATGCTTGTTAAATGCGTAAAAATAATTTTCCGGTCCCCAGCCAAAAATTGGCTTTTCCAAAAACCCTTTCCAGGCAATATTCCAGGCAATCATCCGCGTCTCGACTGTTCCGCCGGTAAATGAAATATTATGAAAACGCTTAACTCCGGGAATATGGCCGACCCAGTCCTGGCCTTTAACAAACCAAAAACCGATTGAGCTGAGAATGATTATCAGCAGAGCGATTAGAATAATCTTTTTAATTTTTTTGTTTTTGTTCAATAAGCCGAATAGCAGCAAGTAAACAAACGCGGCCAAAAATACGCCGACCATTGCGCCTCGGCTTTCGGCAAACAAGAATGCAAGAAACTGGATTGCCAAAATAACCCCCCAGGTAATCTTTTGCCACAATACCTGCGACTTTTGCAAAAGAAGCACGGTAAAAAACAAACTGATTACCAAATACGCGGCAAAGAAAATCGGATTATTCATAAAAGCCCCGGTCCGCGCCCCGGTATTTTGCAAAACCGTTTCCGGAGATATTCTCTGTATAAAAGCGATGAACGAAAGCGCCACGCTCACACCGACGGAAAAAGTGAGTATTCTTTTCCATTCGTTCCAGCCGCGAAAAATACCCGCCGCCATAAAAAAGAACAGCAAATAATGCAAAAGCCAGTAAAAGCCGGTCATGCGCTCGGGATAGCTCCAAAAACTGCGGCTGAAATCATAAGAAAATACTGTTGCCAAAAGCATGGCAATAAAATAAGCAACCAGGCCGTAAATAATCAATGACCTCTTTGGCCGGTACTCTGGCCGCCGGGCGATTAAAAATATGTACCACGGCAGGGCAGTCATTAAAATTGCCACCAAAAATACGGTTTTGCCAAAAATGTACGGATAAATTGTCCAGGGTAAAAAAATAAAAGGCATTACCAGTGCCCCGTAACAGGCGATTTTCACCCACCAGTAAGCGACCTTTTCCAAATTATTTAAATTATCCATATTTATATATCAATATTTATTTCATTAATAATATCCAAGCGATAATCAATATATTTTAATATTAATTTTTTCCATGACTTTTCCGCCAACACAATGCGCGATTCGCCACTAATATAATCATAATATGCTTTTAAGTCAAATAACTCCTCACCTGACTGAAAATTCATGCTGTCAAGCAAAACACCCTCCATCGTGTAGGATTCAAGATAATTTACCGCTCCCCCTTCATATAAAACAAGAATTTCTTCCGCACCATCGCCGTCAAGATCCTGGGCTTCAATTATCGCCTTGTCAATTTTTTTTCCTAGATTGAATTCACCAACCAGGGTCCCACTTCGGCGGAATGTCTTTATTAAGGTATCATCTAATTCCTGAATTAATGTAATTATTTCATCATCGCTATCTCCGTCAACATCCCCGGCGGCAACCTTTACTCCTCTGCGGTAATCAACATCATGGGCCATAAAGTTGCCCTTAATCTCGGCATGGTCATTATAAACCAATATGTGCGGTCCCCCGCCCGGCCCCGGCGAGGTAATAATTTCTTTTGCTCCGTCGCCGTTAACATCCCCCAAGGCAACGCTTACCCCGCCGCGAAAAAGTGCGTCATAAGCGAAAAACTGGCCAACCAGTTTCCCTTCCTGGCTGAATATTCTAACCTGCGGTCCCCCGCCCGGCCCGGCGCTAACCACCAGCTCCTCAAAGCCGTTATTGTTCAAATCTCCGATTGCCGCGTCAAATCCCTGCCAATAATTTTCAAAAGCCTTAAATATTTTTTTAATATCTCCGTTTCGGCCAAGCTTAAAAACATTTGGCTCATACCCGGCCGGGCTGCCCAAAGCAAACACCGAACCGTTTTCAGCGAATAATTTTGCCGTTTCAAGGGCGGCCAGAGCGTTTACCCTTGTTCCCAGATCACCGACATAGTCGGGATTTATCTCGTCAATATTATCACCGCTTAATATTAAAAGATCATTAATCTCATGTGCCGATAATCCCGGACTGAATGACTTTACTAAACCGGCCACCCCGCTGACAATTGGCGCGGCAAAAGATGTCCCTGACCAGTCATCGTTATAAAAATTGTCATACCCGTAATACTCGGGATTAAATGTTCGCGCGCTCAAAATATCCAAACCCGGCGCGGAGATATCAATGCACATTGCTCCGTAATTTGAGAAATGCGCCTTTTGGTCCAGGGTGTCGGTTGCCGCCACTCCGAGCACCCAGACATTTTCTTCGTACTGGTCCGTGCAAACCGGATATTCGTCATACTCATTTAAATTTGAACCGCCGTAAACATCCGGCGTGTTACCGGATGCGGCAACAACCACCAATCCGGCTTCCCAAGCCCTTTTAATTGCCGTGTTCATCTCGTCGCTCCAGTTAAATCCGACAAAACTTAAATTTATAATATCCGCGCCGTTTCTCATTGCGTAATAAATCGCGTCGGCAACATAGTCAGAATAGCCGTTGCCGGTTGAATCAAGCACACGCAAAGGCATTATTTTACAGTTCCAGCACACACCGGCCATGCCCAGGCTGTTGTTGCCTTCGGCGGCGATAATGCTTGCCACGGCCGTGCCATGGCTTACTCCCTCTTCCATAAACGCGCCGCTAAAATCCGGCGAAGGGTCATTATCGTCATCAATATAATCCCAGCCATTAATATCATCAATGTAATCATTAGCGTCATCGTCAATGCCATTGCCCGGTATTTCATCTAAATTTTTCCAAATATTGGCATCCAAATCCGGATGGGTTAAATCAACTGACGCGTCAATCACCGCAACAATAATTTCATCATCACCCTGGGTAATTTCCCAGGCGTCCTCCGCCTGAACCTGATGCAAATACCACTGCTCACTAAAATGAGTATCATTGGGCGTTAAAGCAAAAACCGCCCCAGGCAAAAAAATTAAGCCAATGCAGAATATATAAAAAAATATTTTCATAATACAATCGCCATTATACCCTAATTTATCACATAAATAAAGAATTAAGAATATGAAAGTAGGGGCGGCCCTTGCGGCCGCCTAAAAGCCAAAGCGAAATATATATAACACAAATCCCGCCCCCCAAAAGGGGCGGGATTTTTCAATTCGGTTATTTCAGACTAATGCAAATTAGCTGAAGCTCAAAACCACACTGTCACCAAGCTGCTTCAACAGATAATCATTGGTCCAGTCAGCTGAACCTCCGTCTTTTGCATCATGAGGTATTGCTGACTTATCTGACCAGATGAAGTAATCACCAATGCCTTCAAGGTTTGGCGCCTGATAAGCACCATAAACCGTGTTATTAAGGTTATCTGTGATTACTGCAGCAGATGAAGTTGTGCTAAGAAGAACGCCTAATGACTCACCAGTACCTGCGCCAGATACAGTACCCTTTAGGGTAAAGATATGGCCGCTGCCTGAGATAGTCTGCTCAGTGCCGCTGTTGTAGCTGACAAAAATGCTGCCTGAGGCGTCATTTACGCCTTCAAGGTTATTGCCAGCCGCGTCAACGATAGCGACGCTGGTATTGATGTTTGTGCCATCACGCAGCCACTTCAGGTTATTCACGGTGAATGCACCTGTCTTGTTCAGGGTAAAGCCAATCTTGGCAATACCGGCGCTGCCCGCACTATCGGCAGTTATCTGCATCTTGTAGAGTTCAAGCTCAGTGTTTGCCAAGGTTGCCGGAGAAACTGACTGCTTGGCAATTGTAAGCTTGGTCTTGCGGACAACCATCATGTTGCCGGCAAGCGGCGTTGCGCCTACTGCGTAGATTCTTTCACCCGAACCAACGCCCGTGGCCAAGACATTGTACTGACCAGCATAGTTGGCATCCCAGTCACCAGTTGTGAAGTTGTTGTCAATGGCGAGTGTTGGATTGTCGCCAGAAACAGCACCATTGGCAATGGAATTTAACTTGGCAACTACCTGGAAAGTAACATCGCCATCAGCCGGAATGGTAATTGGTGAAGTTAAGGTGATATCCGTAGTGGTTGCAACAGAAGGCAGAGTGTCAGTGCCTGATGAAACAAGCACGCCATCCTTCATAATACCAATGTATTTGAAGTCAACGTTCTGACCGCCGCCAAGGCGAATCACACGGACCTTATCAAGACGGACTTCTTCCCACTGAGCCGTTGCCCGTGCCTGGACAAAGGTGTTCCAAACATCTTTACCCGCGACAAGGATATCAGAATCAGGATTTGATTCCGGGCTAATGGTCAGGGTTCCGCTGTCTTTTACTGTCTGGAAGACAGTTGGTGCGTTATTTACCGGATTGTCCCATGGAGCAGCACCGTCAGACGGGGTAACGGTATTGTTATCCTCGTCTTCAGCCGTAATGTCGGTTGCTGCGGCAATACCTACCCAGAAGGTGTCGTCAACACCACCAACCGTCGCAACAGAGTCAAGCGTTGTCTTAACGGTTAATGTCTTTGATTCGCCAGCCGGAATCGTCCAGTTAAGGCTGTCAAAGGTTGCCGTACCAGCAGTGCCCGGGCTCTTGGCCGAGCCAATCTGGGTCGTGCCATCCCACAGGGTAAGTTCAGTTACGACATCGCTTAAGCTGGCTGCTAAGTAGCCGCCGCCGTTAATATTACCCTGTCCACTTAACTTGATGTTGGTAATAAGGACATCGCTCTGCGTACCTGCGTTAAAGAGGAAGCCAACTGACGGAACGTCTTCGGTTCTCTTTACATAGGTGTCGCTTACCGGAGATGAAGCAAGCTGAACAGTCAGGCTTGTTGCGCGGACTGTCTGGGTGTTACCCAAAATTGCCGTGTTCGGAACAATCTTGGTTGTTGGCACATAATCGCCAGTATCAACTTCTTTGACATAGTCGGCGCCAAAGGCGTTGAGGCGCACCTGGTATTGACGGTCGCTGTTAAACCAAGCATTGTTGGCAACGTCAGCCAGAATTGCCAGCTGCATTGTCTCACCGGCATCAATAAAGAATGAGTCAGTGAGAATCCACGTGGCTGATTTTATATCTCCACCCGGATTAAGCGTAGTTGAATTAGCGCTTGATATCTGGGTCGGACCCATTAAGGTCATGCCCGTGCTGTCGTCAATAACTTTGATGTCGGTAAAGAGATCAGTACCACTTGCATCAATAATATCATCGTTATTCACACCCAAGAGTGAGAATGACAGCTTGCGGATTTCAATATCGGTTTCTGCAGCAGTTAAATTAAACTGATACATAACCTGTTCGTCACCAGCCTTTGGAATGCTGCCGGTTTCCGGGCCAACAAAGGCAACGGTAACTTCACCGCCCTGGGTGGTAACTTCAATAAAGTTCGTGCCAACACCATCAAACGTACCTGAAGTTGCGCCGATATCAACGCTGGCACCCCAGCCATAGGTATTATCAATGGCTTGGACATCAGTCGTGAACTCGACATAGGTTCTGATGGTGCGGTTTGCCTTACCAACAACGGATGCCTTGACATAGAATGTCCTGGTGTTGCCGTCATTAATCGTGTAAGGCGTGTCAAGCACAAATACCATCTGGTCGCCGTCAAGCACCGAAGCGCTTGCTACCTGTGTGCTGCCCGCCCAAAGAGTGAGATTAGTAATGTCGCTGTTGGTTACCGTACCGGCCTGAAGAAGGCTGATCTGGTTAATTGAAATGTCAGCGCCATTTGCCTGCATCTTGAAAGATGAGATTGTTGCATTGCTCTCACCAATTGTCGGGTTTGCCGGGGTTGAGCCCTTGGTCACGACCAAAGTAGCCGCACCCTGGGCACCAATGGTAAAGGTGTTACCAGTGATCGGGAAGCTGCCGCTTACTGTGGCGGCAGTACCAACCGCGTCAGTATCAGCCAGGCCTAAGGCATGCTCATCGCCAGCAATCGCACCTGCGGCGACGTCACCCTTGACCGTAAGCCAATGGGTTGCACCTGCGGCGATATCAATACCTAAGTTATTGAACTGAACCTCATTTGAGGTTGAGTTGATGCTGCGGCCGCTTGTTAATCTTGACGAACCCTCATAGAGATAAACATTATCAAAATCAGCTGCCGTACCAACGCCTGAGCGTTTGAACTTCAAGCTGTTTAAGATAACATTACCGTCTGAACTGGCTTTTACGCCGATTTTAATAAGGGAAACGCCTGATGAACCCTTGGCAACAGTTGCTCCGGCTGGAGTATCTGATGCCAGTGTCACTGTTAGGCCAGTGCCTGCGCCAGATGCGCCGGCAGTAAGGTCAACAAGACCGGCTTCTTTACCAGATACTGTTGTACCGTCTGGATAGGTTACATCCGAGCCAAGCGGACTAATGACAAAACGCCATTGGAACATGTTGGCATTAAATGCCGCTTCATCAGCAATTGCGCGCTTTTCGCCATCCTCTACCAAGTAGACTGTGGCGTCGCTCGCGTATTTGATTAAGCAGCCATCCGGATGAGTATAGTCGCCCACTGAATCACCGCTAAGGGTATAATTCACAAAAAATGAATCCGGCACATCAACTACCCAATCAGCCCAGTTGCTAAGCCAAAGCTTGCTGGCAATATCCTCAGATTCAACCCAGTGAAGCATACCGCCGGTTGTTACGGCGTATACCTTTGGATCGGTAGTAATCTTAACGAGGAATGTGCCCGGGCGGATAGTGATATTACCTCCGATCGGGATATCAGCGAGTTCGCTGTCTGTGATTTCCTTGACGCCAGAGAAATCTGGGTACCAGGAATAGTAGGTGTTCTCGTTCGGGAAAACATATCTCTTACCATCATCGGCGTAATAATACACCGCTGCCATGCTGGCCTTAATAAGGTCACCAGTGGCCAAAGTTGCCGCGTCAGCTGCCATTGGCATAACAAAAGCGGCAAAACCAATTGACCAGGCAATGGTTGTAACTACTACGCTAACGGTAAGGATCCTTTTGGAAATGCGTAGAACTTCGCTCATAAATTAGTTATTTTTCCTTTGCCAAGCCGGATAAGATTATTATCCGACTCAACTTATTTTACTTATCGCAAACAGTGACCTGTCGGTCCCGACCTTTCAACTGCTCACGTTAATTAGCTATCAGTATAAGTGGAACACTTATACCCCTAAGACGACCATTAAAAATCGGCTTGGGGGTACAAGGGTTAATTATTCAGTTGTAATAATCTCGTCAGTTGTTGTTGCTGACTGTCCGCTGATTATCGCGTCCTCGTCAATTGTTTCTTCGGTTGATGAAGCCGCCCCCTCTTCTGCGCCCTCTTCGCCTGATTCGCCCGTCTCTTCAACAACCTCTTCAACCGGCTCTTCACCTGTTTCGGTGTCTCCTTCAACCGCGCTAACCAAGGTGCTTGCCTCCTTGACTGTTTGCAAGGCACCGGCTAAATCCTTGTTCTCTAATAATGTTTTTGCTTCTTCAACTTTTACTTTTAATTGCGCGGTTGCCTCTTCGCCGCCTGCCCCTTCTTCTTCAGCCGCCTCCCCTTCTTCACTGACTGCTGAATCTTCGGCCGCCTCTTCGTCGCTTGGCTCATCAATCTCCTCTCCATCTTCCTCGTCAGCCTCAATGGCCTCTTCGTCTTTCACCTCGGCTTCTTTTATTTCCGCCTCAGCCAAAACCTCTTCAGCTTTTTTAATTTTATTTCCTAACTTCTCAATTACTTCATCCTCTGAAACATCGCCCACATCGCCCTGCATGTGTTTTTCCACCAAAACCTCCACCGCTTTGACACCGGTCTCTTCAGTTACTTTTTTTGCCTCCTTAACCTGGCCCTTTGTTTCTTCCGGGACCTTATCAATTGTCTTCTTTAGAGTTGCCTCATATTCTTCAGCCTTGCGGTCAACTTCACGGGCCACTTCAACAACTTTCTTGGCATTTTTGTCAAGTTTGATTTCATCCAAATCCTTTTGGACATTTTGAATCTCTTTTTTAAACGAACCGACCGCGGTCTGAATCTTTTTTTCCTTTTCCTCAACCGGACGCTCAACTATTTTTGCCACTTCTTCCAAACGGCGGCCGGCAAAATCAAGGCGCAGCTTTGTTTTCTTTTCCTTGCCCGGCATCAGCCTGATCTGGGCGCCTTCAGAAAAAATCTTAACACCATAAAGCACGTCTCCCGGCAGACTGTCGTATGAAGCACTAACCGTGGCTGTCCAGCCGCCAAAAAGCATGAGAATAATTGCTGCCACAGCCACCACCGGGCGCATCGCCTTTTGCCAGGTCGCTCCCATGTCAATTGCCAAACGCAATTGATTAAGCTCCTTCCCTTTTGTCTGGGAAAATATTCTGGCATCTTCTTTTGCCTTTTCCATAAGCATTGACCGGGTATCATTAACCCAAGCCCCGCGGGCTGAACCGCCGGCTTTGGTATTGCCAAGTGTCTTCAATTGTTTTATTAGATTGTTGCGCTCCATATTGCGCTGATATTTTTATTTGTTGTCTTCTTTTTCCAGAATCTCACGCAGGGCATTAATTGCCCGGTGCGAAAGCACACGCACATTATTCAAACTCTTATCAACAATGCTCGCAATTTCGGGAATTGATAATTCATCAAGATATCGCATAACCACGATCTCGCGATATTCATCTTTTAATTTACTAAGCGCCTGATATACCCGGGCTAAATCCGCCTGCTTTTCAAGCTCTGACAATGAATCCTCATCAATCATCGGCTTGAACGCCGCCTCTTGCAGCTCCACTTCAAACTTCTTTTGCCGGTAATGATCAATAACATGGTTGCGAGCGATGGTGTAAAGAAGGGCGCCAATGCTTTTTACCGGCTTTTCGCCGGTCAGATAATTCCAGGCTTTTAAAAAAACCTCGGAGCTTAAGTCTTCTGCTTCTTGCTCTGAGGCTACTTTAAAATATATGAATCGATAAATCTTTGTTGCGTAGGTATCGTAAATTTCACCAAAGGCTTCCGGATCTCTTTTTGCCTTAATCTTATATAAAAGTAATTTTTCTTTTAATTTATTTCTCATCAATTTAGACGATAAGATGCTAAGAATATTACACAAAAAAAGCCGTTATGTAAAGTGTTCTACCTAATATCAAAAATTACAAGTGCCCTAATTCTAGCGAAATCCAGGCAATAAGGCAAGCATACAATAAGCCATAGCTGGATTATATATAGAACGTCCTTGACATAAGTTTTTATCATGATAAGATAATTGTACAGACGAGTTTAGACAAATAAACAATACTATGAATAATCCAATAAGACTTTCTGTATCAGAGGCTGCACGGATATTCGGCATTAGTGAAAAAACCATCCGCCGAGCAATACAAAATAAGGAGATTAATTACATTGTGGTTGCCGGCCGATATAAGCTAAATTTTGAAAGTCTGGTAAAATGGTCGCAACAAAAAACCCATGTCCGCCACAAAAGTGAAAAATTCGGCATTGACCAATATGTGGATAAATGGAAGCTGTCCTCTACCCTGTATTCCCCCCACCCACCCACAGAAAATGAAAAAGAATCATAAACCATGAATCTGGGATATTGAGCGCAGGGGCGACCCTTGTGGTCGCCCACCAGTAACATGCGCGGCAGGTGAACCATGTCTCCACTCCACCCCGTTGAGAAGGGGCCTCGAGAAGGCCTCCAAAAAGTAGGTCGCCGAAGGCCCGAGACGCAATAGCCTCTGACTGAGAAGGTGATAAAAAATTAAAAAACAGCCCCATTCCAAACGGGCTGTTTTAAAATAATCTTATTAAATAATGTTTAAGGCTTCCTCGGAAAACTTGCGCTCCGGCTTCAGGTCAAAATAAAGTCCTGAAACCTCCTGGCAAATATCTTTCCAATTATAATTCTCAATTACAAAGTCTTTTGCCCGGGCGCCGATCTTCTCAAGATACATCTCTTCAGGCAAATATTTTTCCAATTTATTTACCAGATCGCCAACTGATTTATTCTCAAAACTTAGTCCGGCTTCGCTGACTACTTCCATGTTTTCCGGGATATCACTTGCCAAAACCGGCAGACCGTAGCTCATTGCTTCAAGCACGGCAATTGGCAGACCCTCTGATTCAGAAGGATGGACAAACAAATAGGCGTGGTTAAAAAGCTGAGCCAGCTTTTCACCGGACTGATAGCCGGTAAAAATAATGTCTTGATTGTCTTTTGCCAGATCGCGCAGTTCTTTTACATAATCATCAGTAAAAGCTGAATCGCCGACAATGACCAATTTTTTATCTTTTATAATCTCAGGGCTGCGCTCCTTTAATGTACGGTAGGCCTCAATTAAATAATGGACCCCTTTATGGCGCACCAGCCTGGAAATCATAACAATATAACCTTTTGCCTCAAGGCCGAATTCTTTTAAACGTTCCGCGCTGTTGCATTCAACTGCGGAAATCCCATTGGGAATATACTGTGTCATTGAATCATACGCCTCTGAACAATACTGATGCAAAGTACGGGAAACCGTAATTGTCCGGTCGCTAAACCGGCAAGCGCACCATTCCCCCAGCCTAAGCATTGTCCGGGCAATAAAGCCCCATTTCTGGTGTTTGCGGTCAATACAGTGAAAAGTAATGACCACTTTTTGCTTAGGATTAATAAGCTTGGGCAGCCAGGCCATTAGAGCCGGCCCAACGCCGTGAATATGAATAATATCAAAATTACTAAAACTGGCGTGAATTATTGAAAAAAATGTATGGGTAATTGCGTCTAAATGCTTGCTTTTTAGACTTGGTAAATAAACAAGCTTAACCCCGTCTACTTCGCTCTTCCTGTCTTTGGCATACCATGGCCGGCAATAAACAAAAACCTCCTGACCCAGGTCCACCAGGCCACGAGAAAGCTCTTCCACATGCCGCTCAATGCCCCCATAAAGGGCGGGCATGCCTTTTTGTCCGATCATTGCAATACGCATAAAGATTATAAAAAATAGCGCTTGAATTATGGTTAAAACATGTTTATTGCCTCGCTTGCCCCGCACCGACAAAGTCTGGTGCGCGGGTCATTGCAATACGCATATTGATATAGTTTTAACGTATAAATATACCACATTTTTACGGTTTTGTCAAGGTAAACAGGGTAAAAAATTTACCTAAATTTATCCAATTTTGCCGCCAACTATTGACAAAACCTGTAAAATATGGTATATTAAAGCGTTAGAATAAGAAGAGAATAAGATGGGATAATCGTATTTTTTAGCTTATTTTAGCACATTTACATCGCTTATTTGGGGCTCAAAATTGAGCATTTTTGCCCTATTTTGACGCCCAAATAAGCAAACAACCAAACAACTTTAAAAGATAGGAAAGGAGATGCCAATGAAGGCAACAACGACCCTGTGTCTCTGCGTATTCTTCCTCGCCGCGTGCGAGGCTCCCTACTTCGACACCGTCGGTGAGGTGGACAGCAGCACCGACATCGAGACCGACAGCGACGTCGTCTCGGATACCTCAAGCGAGGTGCCCGAGGACGTGGTTCCGGACACCGAGCCGGACACGCCGCTCGAAGAGCTCTGCTCGGACGGGTTCGACAACGAGCCCGGCGGAGTGGCCGGCCTTGCCGACTGCCGCGATACCGACGTGTGCTGCGGCACCGATGTGTGCGCCGACAGCCCCTTCTGCGGTTCCGAAGACGCGTCCGAGGAAGCCGACGCTCCCGAGGACGTGGTCGAGGACACCGATCTCGATCCGGCAGTGGATCCCGATCCCGATCCGGACCCGGACGTGGTTTCGGACCCCGATGTGGATCCCGATCCCGACCCGGATCCCGATCCCGAGGTCGAAATCGACGTGCCCTGCACGCCAACCGCCGGTGAGGTAACACTCACCTGGACGCTGAGCGGCATGGCCTATGACGAACTTCGCGCCGAGTGCTGGGTGCGCGGCTACACGACAAGTGGCACGCCAGTCACCCTGGACTCCTGGCATACCGACTGGGACACGATCTCCGGCACGGCCGATGCCGTGGCAACGAGCGCCTTCAGCGTATCACATACGCTGACCTACGCGCCCGGCGCCGAGGCATGGTGCAACTTCGTCGCCTTCAACTGGGGAGGAGTCATGGCCTACGCCATCGGTTCCTACTCCAGCTCAAGCGGCACCTACCACACCGCCGGGACGCTGACGGCCGAGTCCGGAACCTGCGACGTGACAAGCGACGTGGGCACGGATCCCGATCCGCCCGGACCGACCGACACCGGACCGAGCATCAACTATTACTATCTTTTCCCATAGAGCTTACGGGCAGCGTTTAACTGGCACCACCGGTTAACTACGCTGCCCTCTTTTTTTTATAAAAAAATATTTGCACCAAGCTTTAATCAAGGCAGCTCAGAGTCCGGGGTGGACGCTAAGCATGGTTGGAGGAAGTAGGAGTGACCTAACAGAGTTGAGAGCGCATCGCCCACCCCGGCAGTTTTTTGCTTACTTTTTTGATGACAAAAAAGTAAGTCGCCGAAGGCGAAAATCAAAAAATACATTATTTATATAACAAAAACCGTTATTTTACTAATAACGGTTTTTCTATTTTGATTTACCTCACATTACCGCCAAAAACACTTGCCCTTTCATCGCTTGTTAAATTCGTGGTAATTGACCCGGTTGTGTAGCTTACCTCGCTTTGGGTAAACTGGTCAGTCGCCGTCATCTTCATCCATTCAATGATCGGCGCAGGCGCGCCGGCCTGCCCGGACGAAGGAATAATCTCCACCTCAAAACTAAGCGCCACGGTTTGAGCGCTGCCGGCCATAGTTGAAGAAAGCTCCTTTAACGACCAGGTAACCATGTTGGTTTCCGGGTTATAGCTGATCCGGTCCCCCACGGTCACGCTAGAAAGCCCGGAATAGCGAACATTTGACGGCAGTTTGGCCTGAAAATATATATTGCTGAGATCATTTGTAGTTTTTCCCAAACTCCAGAAAACCCAATACTTTGTTGCCTGGCCAACCCGCGGCGGAATCGGGCCGCGGCCGAGCTGGTCGCCGGTCGCCGCCCAGTAGCGGGCAAAAAACTGCGCCCAAAAAGGTGAATTCATTTTAATGCTTTGCCGCCCGGTTTTATAAAGCGCCGACTGAGCTTCGCCCTCAACCTGATACTCAGCCTCAATACCAAGGTTTACTAAAATATCTTTTGGCACCTCAAAACTGGAAAAGTCAGGATTGGCTTTTAAATAAAGCGTACCGACAAGCTCGCGGCTTTCGCCGGGATTAATTGAACCAACCTCATCAGTAAAGTAAAACTTACCGTCACGGAATTCAAGGCCGGTAAATTTTGCCGTATTAACATAATACGGATCAACCTCAATGGCAAACGATAAATTATCTAACCGATAATCACCAACATTTGAATACGAAAGCGCAACCTTCATTTCATCTCCCCAGGAAAGCGCCGGCTCGTTTGTATCATTAATTGAGGTTCGTATTTCAAGCTGGGGCGGCACAATCTGGGCCTGACCGGCTAAAATTTCTTGTCTAATATTCTCCTCATCAATTTTGGTATAGGTTTCAAAATAAAAATTTGCCACATCTTCCGGGCTGGCAATGTACCCTTTTACAAAAATTTCACCCGGCTCGTCAGGCTCAAGCCCGCCCAATTTCCACACATTATTTTCAAGTGGCAAATCAGAGCTTAAATATTCAAATCCGGCCGGCCAATAGGCGTGAATCTCAACATTATCAAGAATTTCGCTTGAAGTATTATGAAAAGACACCTTAAGATTAATTTCCTGATTATTTATTATCTTATCTGGCATCTCAAGCGAACCCTTTAATACGGTATCGGCAATCACATAGCTTGTCGTGATTGCTTTCTGCTCTCTTTTTTTATTTTCCGCCTGGACAAAACTCATGTTTGACCAAATCGTATGCGAATCGCCGACCGTCCCCCAGACCCGTCCGTATAGTTTAATGCGGCCTTCCGCCCCCGGCTGCAGCGTTCCCAAATTAATTACATTTTTTAAGGGGTCGGTTCTTGCCGGCACCGTGCTTTCCAGTTCAAGATTGGTCGGCAAGGTAAAATTCCAATATATGTCTTCTAAAATTGCCTCGCTCTCGTTGCGATAAATCCAAATAAAGCTAACATCTTTGCCGCTAACAACCTCTTCGGGCATTACTGAAGATTCCACAGTAATCTTTTCCGCGACCGACGGCTTAAACAAAAACAAAAAACCAATAATTATTGCCGCAATAATAATTGCGCCAATAATGCCCATATCAATATAAAACAAAAGCTTTGCCCGCTTATATTGGCCTTGATACCTTTGGCGGTAGCGCTCTTTAACATGAGAAGTAATCGCCTTGGCCGGCTGAAGAGCGACATTGAGGGTGCCGATAAAGACATTGCCCCGGCCGCTCTTTGCGCGCTCACTGAACTGGTCCGAGCTCATTATGTCCTCGGGAATTTCTGTTAGATCTGTTGTTTTTTCTTGTTTTGCCATATTGTAAGAATAGCAATTTATTGATTATTTTAAAAGCCGCCTGTTCGCAGCATTGAAAGGGTAAATACGCTTGTTGTCTCAGCGATAATTTCATCTCTCCCGTCACTGTCGAGGTCGGCCGCGGTAACGTCAACCCCCTCATTATCATGAACGTCATAAGCAAAGAATCCACCCCCGTCCAACGCCTCTCCCCGCTCGTTAAATATGCGCACATGCGGACCGCCACCCGGACCAGGCCCGGTAATAATTTCATCACGGCCGTCGCCATTAATATCGCCGCAGGCAACATTTACTCCGCCGCGAAATGCCGGATTATAGGCGAAAAATCCCGGATTAATTACCCGTCCATCCAAACCAAATACTCTCACATGCGGACCGCCGCCATAACCGGCGCCGGCAATGATCTCATACCACCCGTCACCGTTTAAGTCGCCGATTGTTACCTTAACACCGCCGCGAAAACCCTTGCCGTAAGCAAAAAAACCCGGATTAATCAAAACTCCGTCATGGTTAAAAATTCTGATATGCGGGCCGCCGCCCCGTTCAGTGCCGGTAACAATCTCCATATCCCCGTCCTGGTCCAGATCACCGGCCGTAATATTTATGCCGCCGTTGTAACGCTCGGTATAAGGATAAAAGGTACGGTAAAGCTGACCGGCCGCATTATAAATATCAACCTTGTTAATGTCGGCCACAAGCACCTCGTTGGCGCCGTCGTTGTTTATGTCGGCATTAATTACGTTGCTTCCGCCGCGGAATCGTGCGTCATAAGCAAAAAAACCAGTGCGAAAAACATCTCCGTACTGATTAAATATACGCACAAAACTTCCATTAGAATAAGTTGCCCCGATAATGCGCTCGATCGGCCGGATTAAAATAATGCCGTCGCGCGGCGCAATAATCGCCCCGCTGACAATTGAACCGTCATTGTGCCGCGTATCCTGGGTTCCGTGTATTTTTTCATATTCACCCAAAAGATTTACTTCCTGGGTATCGTATGTTGAATTAACAATTACCAGGCCGTTTTGGAATTCCCTTTTCCAAAGCCCGCGGCTAATGTCCGCGCCCGGCGATAAAACATTTTCTGCCGGACCCTTTGGCGCTCCGAGATAGGCGTCATACTCATCATACCACCATGTCTGGCCATGGTCCTGGTCGCCAAAATCAAAACTGTAATAACCGTCAAAAAGCATTGCGCTTGTGTAGCCAAAACGCATTGTCCGGTAATCAGTCTGGTTGCCGGCATTACCGGTATTTGAATTTAAAATATTTGTCTGCGGCTGACGCGAACCGTCAATTGAATCTCGGAATTTTTTTAATGAATCCGTCCAGTCGCGGCCGGAAAAATTTTCAATCGTAACTCCCTGGGTATGCCCGGCATAATAGGGCGCGTCATTAAGCATCACCAGCTTATCGGTTCCGATCAGGGATGAAGTAAGGTCAAGCGCCTGGCTGACGCCCTCGCGCCAAAGCCGGTCGGCCACTTCGGTGCCGGCGGCGTGGCCGTCGCGGTTAAGATCAACTGATGAACCGGCAAAATATGTAATGTTCTCCCACCCGTTATCATAAAAAATTCCGTCCCAAAGGCCGGTTGCCATAATTTCATTTTTGACAAAATAGGGAAGAAATTCATTCCACCGTACACCGTTCACCCGGGGGCATTCATTGGTAATATTCATTATCCAGTTACCCTCCCAAAAAGTAAGCCTACGCCCGTCCGGCGCAATCAGATACCATTCATTATAAAAACTGTTTGACATTTTTTTCCTTAATGAATTTTCCGAAAGGCCGGCGGTTGATTTTCTCACCTCAACCAGCGGCACATAAGCAAGTACCTTGATGTCCGGATTAATGCTGCGCATCAAATCAAATATATGGGGATTATTGGTCTGGATATCCATATCCAAAATCACCACGTCCCATTTCGCAAGATCACGCGCCTTGGTTTCGGTTATTGTCCAGTGCAAAAAAATATTAGCAAGACGCGGTGCCTCAAATTTTATTGGCGCCGCTCCCAATGTGCTCGGCCAAATAAGCGCGAGCATGATTAATATTGTCAGTAGTCTCTTTTTCATGTTTTTAAAATGGTTTCATTGCCCCATGGCTTATTTTAAGCCGCCCCGCAATGAAACCATGCAACAATTAACTTTACGCCATTCTATTTTTTCTTTACTGACTGATAAATTTCCATCAATCTTTCGTAATGTCCCGAAGCGCTGTTTTCTTTTTCAGCCCTTGCCCGACCGGCTTTGCCAAACTCTGATAATTTATCAATATTCTTCTCCGCCTCCTCAAGCCTGGCCGCAAGGTCGTCAGGATTGCGCGGCTCATAAAGATAACCGCTTACCCCGGGCTCAACCATTTCCGGAATCCCGCCCATGCGCGAAGCAATAACTGCTTTTCCCATTGCCTGCGCCTCAATAACGCTGTACGGATAATTATCATGCATCAGGGTTGGCACAATCACCGCCCGGCTTTTGGCGATGATGCTTCTTAGCTCCCCCGGCTCCTTATAGCCGAAAACCCTGATATTTGCCAAACCCTGCGCCAAAGCGGTTTTCCTTAAGCTCATTTCCAGCGGTCCGGTGCCGACAATGTCCAAGCGCCATTTATCATGCCGGCTAAAAACCTCAAAAAGATCAGCCAGGCCCTTTTCCTCGGAAAGCCGGCCAAAATATAAATAGTGGTCTCCCGGCTCATAGTTAGGCTTAAAATCGTCCAAATCCACAAAATTCGCCACAAGCTCTATTCGTTTAAATTTAACGTTCCAATCCTTTATTTTTTGCGCTAAAAATCGGCTTGGGCTAACAAAACAATCTACCACATTTTCATAAATTTGTCTAGTCTTAGCAAAATACATCTCTATTGCCGCAAGCGCGCTTGGGGCGTATGAATCCTGCAGGCAGCGATGAATAACGGCTTGATAATACTTATGCCGATAACATCGTTCGCACACCCGACCTTCAGTAAAAAGCTTATAATTCGGGCAGATTAATTTATAATCATGCAGGGTCATTATCTTAACCGCCGGATGACCGGCAATCGCGTCAAGTACTGACGTACTTAATTGATGGTAAATATTATTAAGGTGTATCACGTCGGGATTAAACTCTTTTAAGAGTTTGACTAACTTTTTTCTGGCCTCAAAATTATATATAAAGCGCCCGGCCGTTTTCACGTCAGCCGCAATGCCCTGGCGCTTTCTAAGATCGACCTCACTGACAAAATATTTATTCCATTTGGTTTTTTCATTTTCCGGATGATGCATGCTGAAATAGGCCACCTCATGCCCCTGAGACACAAACATCTTTCCCAAATCCAAACAATAAACATCGGCCCCACCCTTTCGAAAAAAGAATTTATTTATCAGTAATATTTTCATAAATTATTCATTAAGCAGTGCTTTATATAAATGCTCATATTCGTGAACCATGCTTTCCAAGGAAAATTTTTCATGAACCATCTCCCTTGCTTCCCTGCCCAAATAAAGAGCCTTGTCCGGATGTTCAAGCATCCAGGAAATCGCCCGGGCAAGCTCCTCTTCATTTTTCGCTTCAACAATTGAAGCGTTCTGCTGATCAGTAAAAACATCAGCCACTCCGCCGACCCGCGTGGCAACAATCGGCAGGCCCACGGCTCCGGCCTCAAGAACCGCCAATCCCAACCCCTCCCAAAGAGAAGGAAAAACAAATATATCCGCCTGGCCAAGAAGGTTAGGCACGTCTTTTCTTTCGCCGAAAAATTTTACCCGATCGGCAAATTCTAACCGCTCAACCATCGACTGAATATCTTTTCGCAGAGTTCCGTCACCAACGAGCCACAAAATCCAAGGCGTGTCCTTAATTTTTTTTAACGCACCAATTAGATATTCATGCCCCTTCTGCTCTTCAAAACGGGAAACATTAATTAAAACCGGCGGGGAAGAAAAATATTTATTTTCTTTTTCAGGAAAACGCTTGAGGTCAATGCCGTTAAAAATAATTTTTATTTTATCTTTTGGCATATGTTCGACATCAACCATGTACTGCACAACTGCCGGCGACACGGCAACCATTTTTTTAAAAATAAAGGCGGTAATTTTTTTTAACCATTTTTTAAATAGCCCTTCGCTAATATTTAAATTATGCTCGGTTTTTAATATTACCGGCACGCCGGCAAGCCAAGCCGCCAGCCCGGCCCAGACATCCGCCCCAAAAAGATGAGTATGCACAATGTCCGGTTTTTCCTCCTTAAATAATTGCTTGAGCTTAAGAAAAACACCCAAACCGAGCTTGCCTTTTTTATAAAATATTTTTATTGGAATACCCAGGCGCCGAAAATCCTCTTCAAGCTCTCCCCCGCGTACCATCGAAACAACCTCGTATTCAAAACGCTCATGGTCAGCCTTTTTCATAAAATCTAAAATAAGACGCTCCGCTCCTCCAAAGCCCAATGTGGTAATGACGTGAATAATTTTTATTTTATCCGACATAGAATTATTTTTTTCTTTTCTTGCGCCGAGGGTGCAAATGTTGCCGCTCCTCATGGCGGTACACCTTGGCGGCGGCAAGGGCAAGGGCAATCGGTACCCAAAGCTTTGGACTGTAATAATTTGTGTTAAATAATTGATAAACAATACTGCCGACCGTCATGCAGAGGCACAAAATAACCGTATACTTACCCGGACTCGCCGCGGGCAAATAACGGTACGAACGGACCAGCCGGACAATAACGTATCCAAACATCAGGGCGAGGGCAATGAGCCCGACAACGCCCATTTCTCCGCCGACCTTTTGCAAAACCCCGTGCGCATCCATTGGCTGACCGAATTCAAAAGTAAACAGATAGGTATTGGCTACATATTCAATAAATGTCCCCGCCCCCTGGCCGAGAATCGGGCTCTGCTTTAGCATGTCCAGGGCAATTTCCGAAAGCATTAACCGCGCTTCAGTTGAGCTCGCCGCGATATAGCTGGTAGAAAAAATATACATTGCCCCAATTAATGGAGATATCAAAAGAAGTAAAATAATAAGATATTTAGATATTTCCACCAGCTTCTTGCGATACACCAGGGCAAAGTAAACAATTATCTCAAAAAATATGGCAATCCAAGCGGTCCGGGCAAAAGTCAGTAAGGCAATGATAAAAATTAGCACATTGCCCAGGATAAGAAAGAGGCTTATCCATTTATTTTTTGTCTGATGGAAAAGTATCACGCCGATCGGCAGTGCGGCAACAAGTACCTCAGCCAAAAGATTATGGTTTTCACCAAGCGGGCTGATGCCCCAAAAACCGATTGGTGTTGCCCTGCGCATGAGCCCGGTCGCCGGCAAAATAAAAAGCGAAACTAAACCAATAATCGCGGAAAAAATTCCCGCGCCGTAAAAAATCTGAAAACACCGGCGCAAAACATCTTTAGAGCGAATCAAATTATAGGGCAGGACCAAAAACATCAAATAAAAAAACATTATCGGCCGGACGCAGTATTTTAATGACTGGAGCCAAAGTTCGCCGGCCATAAAAACCGAAAGCAGGGCCGTGCCGATAAACGCGCCGAAAAATAAAACACCGGGAAAATATATCTGCCATCTTTCAAATTTTTTAACCCTCCAAAGATATAAAGACTTTACCAGCCAGGCGGCAAAAAGAAGTATGGCAATACCGTCAACAAGAGGAAAATCCACACTGCCGGCAAAAAATTCTGAAACAAAGCCGATTCCCCCGGTCGGCACCTCAACCATAAGCCCGATAAAGGGGGCGGTTAAAATCAAAGCGTAAAGCCCAAGCCAATGATATTTGATAAAAAGTAAAATAAGAGCAACCCCGGCGAGAATCGTAATAACAGTTAAGGGATAGCCAAGGACAATAAAGGCGGCAACAAGAAAAATCAGGCTTATCCAAAACCAAATCATGCCGCTTCGTTCCTCCCCATGGACTTCGCGGTGAACTTCGCCCTCTAAATCTAGTATAAAATCCTCAAACATTAATAAATTTGCGCTTAATTTTCTATTATTATACCAAATTTTTGGCTAAAAGAAAATAAAAAAAGGCCCCAATGGTCCAAGCGGACCAAAGGGGCCAAGAAGATTAGAGCGACTGCGTGTACCGGCGGTTGAAGCCCGTCGGCACAGCAGGCGGCTCTGCGTTCTCCACGGTAATCAGAGTGACTGGATCGGCGTCAGCCTCGGTGCAGGAGATGACACCGTTGTAGCTGATGGTGGCCGTGCTGATGTCGCAGGACGGGTAGGAATCGCAATTGGCATGCCAATGGTCGATCCCGCCCTCCTGGTACTGCACGTTGATGGTCACCATGCTGCCGATCTGGTAGTCGAAATCGCAGGTGACGACGCCGGTCGTCGGATTGGTCAGGCACGTGGGCGATGGCCAGGGCCACCAGGGCCAGACCGTGCCCATGATGCCTCGCACCCATCCCTGCATCACCGGCGTGCCGGAGTCAGGCGTGGCAATGCGGTCGCAGTCCACACCCGGGGTGCAGGAAGGATTCCAGACGCAGGTGACGACCGTGCAGAACTCGTCTGCCGTGCCGTCACAGTTCTGGTCAAGACCGTCCGAGCAGATCTCGTCGGTCGGGTAAACCGCGCCGATGCACGGACCCCAGATACCGGTGATCTCGCAGGTCTGCGTGCCGAGCACGCACTCACCGACTGACGAATAGCCGCAGGAACGCGTCGCACCCGGAGTGCCGCAGGGGTCGCCCCCACAGTCCGGGTCAACGAGATCGGTCCAGCCGTCGCAGTCGTTGTCCAGGCCATCCGAACAGTTCTCGAGAACCGGGTAAACCGCGCCAACGCACGGACCCCAGGCGCCGGTCATGTCGCAGGTTGAGGTACCGAGCACGCACTCACCCACGCTGCTGTACCCGCAGCTCTTGGTCGAGCCGGGCGTACACGTGGTTGTGCATGCCGGATCACCTGCGCAGTCGGCATCCGAGCAGTCCGTTGTGCCGTCGCAGTCGTCGTCCAGAACATTGGAGCAATCCTCGGGCGTACCGAAGTACACCTGAGTGCAAACGCCCCAGAAGGTGCCGGAAACGTCGCACGTCTGTTCGCCAGCCGCGCAAAGCCCGACCTCTCCCGAAACCACGCAGCCGGAGATCGCTCCGGGCACGCACATCAGTGACGTGCAGGCCGGATCGGTCGCGCAGCTGGGGTCAGAGCAGCTTGTCGCCCCGTCACAGTCTTCATCCTCAGTGGATGAACAGTTCTCGGCTCCCGGGAACCAAATCTGCGTGCACGGACCCCAGAAGGTACCGGAAACGTCGCAGACCTGTTCGCCCTTGGCGCAGAGGCCAAGAACACCGGAAACCGTGCATGAAGCAATGGCGCCAGGCACGCACGCCGGAGGCATGGTGCAGGCCGGATCGCCGGCGCAGTCCGCGTCCGAGCAGTCCGTGGTGCCATCGCAATCCTCATCCAGACCCGAAGAGCAGTCCTCAGGCGTACCGAAGTTCACCTGAACGCAGCTGCCCCAGAAGGTTCCGGAAATGTCGCAAACCTGTTCGCCCTGAGCACAGAGCCCGAGCATTCCGGTCACGACGCAGGCGTTGATGTCACCGGGCACGCATGTCGTTCCTGACACGCACGCCGGATCACCTACGCAGTCCGGATCCGAGCAGTCGCTCAGACCGTCGCAATCCTCATCTCCGGCAAACGAACAGTCCTCGGGAAGATCGCCCGGCAGGAAATCCGGAACACATGAGTCCCAGACGCCATTGCCAAAACCATCGTCCACGCAGAGCTGCTGACCGTCGCGACAGACCCCCGGCGCGCTGACCGAACAGGGCTGGTAGCTGCCGATGATGCAGCCAGTCGTCCCGCCGATGCATGCCGGATCGCTCGCGCAATCACTGTCCGAGCAGTCGGTTGCGCTGTCGCAGTCGTTATCGAGCCCGTCCGAGCAATCCTCGGGGTCGAGCCCGAAATGAATCTGAACACAGGAACCCCAGAAGGCTCCAGAGGTGTCGCAAGTGATGACGCCGTCCGCGCAAATGCCGACTTCACCAGAAACCACGCAGGGCTTGGTATCGCCGGGCACGCAGCCGCCGCTAAAAGGGATGGGGCACCCCCCGACCCCGTAGCAGTCCGCGTCATCGCAATCAACCTGACCGTCACAGTCAGAATCCAGACCGTCGTCGCATACCTCAGGGTATGGGAAAGTAATCTGGTAGCACGAGCCGTAACCCGAACCGTCGGTGAGACAGTCCTTCTGGCCGAGTGCGCAGATCCCGAAAAGGCCGGTCATGCATGAGGCGGTCGACCCCGGCGTGCAACGGCAGCCGTTGTCCACGACGCCGTCGCAGTCGTTGTCCAGCCCGTCACCGCAGACCTCGGGTGTCGGACCGGTCGAGCCGACGCAGAAGCCGTAGCCCGAACCGTCGGAAAGGCAGGTCGCAAGACCGTCGGAGCAGATGCCGGGAAGACCGGTGACGCATGGCGTTGTCGACCCCGGAGCACACGTGCATCCGTTGTCCACGTCGCCGTCGCAGTCATTGTCCAACCCGTCACCGCAGACCTCGGCCGTCGGTGTTGCCGTCATGTAGCACGCACCGTAGCCCGAACCGTCCATGTGGCACGTCTGCAGGCCGTCGGCGCAGATTCCCGGAAGACCGGTAATGCAGGCCATGGTCGACCCCGGCGTGCAGGTGCAGCCGTTGTCGACTCGGCCATCGCAGTCATTGTCCAGCCCGTCACCGCAAACCTCGGGTGTCGGTGTTGCCGTCATGACGCAGAAGCCGTAGCCCGAACCGTCGGAAAGGCAGGTTGCCTCGCCCGCGGCGCAGATTCCCGGCATGGATGTCATGCAGGCGGTTATCGAGCCCGGCGTGCAGACGCAGCCGTTATCGATCGTACCGTCGCAGTCATCATCCAGGCCGTTGCCGCAAACCTCGGGCACGCCCGTGGTGACCGGCACGCAGACTCCGGTGTAGCCGGAGCCGTCGGAAAGGCAGGCCATGGTGCCGGCCGAGCAGATGCCCGGAAGCGGACTGACGCACGGAATCGAAGAACCCGGCGCGCAGGTGCAACCGTTGTCCACGACCCCGTCACAGTCGTTGTCCAAACCGTCACCGCAAGTCTCAGTCGTCGGGAACACCGTCTGGTAGCACGAGCCGTAGCCCGAACCGTCCATCAGGCAGTCCTTCTGACCCAACCCGCAGACGCCGGAAAGGCCGGTCATGCATGAGGCGGTCGACCCCGGCGTGCAACGGCAGCCGTTATCCACGACACCATCGCAGTCGTTGTCGAGCCCGTCACCGCATACCTCAGCCGAGGGGCCAACCGTTGAGACGCAGAAGCCGTAGCCGCTGCCGTCACTCAAGCAGGTTGCCTCGCCCGTGGCGCAGACGCCGGGCAGGGATGTGATGCAGGGCGTGGTGGATCCCGGCGTGCAGGTGCAGCCATTGTCCACGTCGCCGTCACAGTCATTGTCCAGCCCGTCACCGCAAACCTCGGGTGTCGGAGAAACCAGACCCTCGCAGATGCCGGTGTAACCCGAGCCATCCATGAGGCAGGCCATCCGACCCTCGGAACAGACACCGGGAATGCCGGTATCGCAGTCGATGTACGTACCCGGCGTGCAACGGCAGCCGTTATCCACGACACCATCGCAGTCGTTGTCGAGCCCGTCACCGCATACCTCGGCCACCGGAGTGACCGTGGCAACGCAGAAGCCGTAGCCCGAACCGTCGGAAAGGCAGGTTGCCTCGCCCGCGGCGCAGATGCCCGGCAGAGACGTCATGCACGGGGTTGTCGAACCCGGGGTACAGACGCATCCGTTGTCGACCACGCTGTCGCAGTCATCATCCAGGCCGTTGCCGCAGACCTCGGGCACACCCGTCGTAACGGGCACGCAGACTCCGGTGTAACCGGAGCCGTCGGAAAGGCAGTCCATCGTTCCGGCCGAGCAGATACCCGGCAGACTCGTGGTGCAGGAAATCGAGGACCCCGGAGTGCAGACGCAGCCGTTGTCCACCCGGCCGTCGCAGTCATTGTCCAGTCCGTCGAAGCAGACCTCGGGAACCGGAGAAATCAGAACCTCGCAGATCCCGGTGTAACC